>Ga0247777_1000022_pt1 | contig 175115 bp, 156 predicted proteins | sample UWRJL154409C5_FD_179937 | JGI IMG/M metagenome (GOLD analysis project Ga0247777, IMG submission 179937) | Plant litter microbial communities from Arlington Agricultural Research Station in Wisconsin, United States - UWRJ-L154-409C-5 | ecosystem: Environmental > Terrestrial > Plant litter >... | reverse complement strand
CTGTGCCAACGCGCGTCGACCACTTCTGCAGCTCGGGTGGCGGCACGGGCGCAGTGCGGGCCCGCCTGCAGCTCTCCCATTGCATCGCAAAGCTTCGCGCTCGCGAGTTGTGTAGAATCATAAGGCGAGCGCCCACTCTCCTGCCCCGCGGCACGCGCGCTCTAGGCGGCGGATTCGAGCGCGCGGCGCACGTCTTCGAGGTGTTTGGCGGCGGAGAACTCGTGATGAAACGCGCCCAGGATTCGGCGATTGGTATCGATCACGTAGGTGACGCGCAGCGTATGATTGATGATCGGCACCGTTGCGCGGTAGGGCTTGATGATGCGGCGCTCGGGATCGGCGATCAACGAGAACGGCACGCTGTGTTGCTCTGCAAAGCGTTGATGAGAATCGACCGGGTCGCCGCTGACGCCAACCACGTTCGCGCTCAACGAGCCCAGCTCGGTCGAAGCGTCGCGAAACGTGCAGGCCTGCGCGGTGCACACCGGCGTAAAATCTTTGGGGTAGAAATAGAGCACCAGCCTGCCGCGTTCGAGCAAGCTCGCCAAGCTGACCGTCTTACCGTGTTGATCCTGAGCGCTGAACTCGGGTGCGAGGTCGCCGACTTTGAGCATGGGGAGCTACGCTTAACTCAGGAGTACGCGCTTGAGTAGGCGGATCCCGAGTAAGAGCAGCATCGGCGAGATGTCGATCCCCGCGCTACTGGGCAAGAGCCGACGAATCGGGCCCAGCACGGGTTCGGTCAGAGTCCGGGTGACGCTCACGATCGGATTGTCTTCCGCCAGGCTCAGCCAGGAGACGACGACGGACACCAGGACGACCAGCGAATACGCATCGAGAACCAGTGACAGGATGCCCACCCGCATGGATTAAGGCTCGAATCGGCCGCTGGCAATCGGTGTGGCACGTTTGGAGCTTGGAATTTCCAGCAGCGCGCCATACACTGAACATATGAACACCTCAGCCACAGAAGGCGTCAACTACGACAGCCAGCCCCTGGTCGAAGTAGAGATCGAGGGCACGGATTATCGGTTGGACGCAGGCAAGCAAGGCACCGCGCTCTGCATTTCGACTCGAACCTCGGGTTCTTGGGACTGGTCCTTCGGCGGCGAGGCGCGTTGGGACGTCGGGTCACTCCGCTGCAAAGCGTTCGAGCGGCGCACGCTCGATCAGCTCTCGCGCGCCTTCAAGGCCGCCCTCGAAAACGCGAGCTGAAGCGCGAGCGGCTCTCGGCGCCTCAATGCGCCGAAAAAAAGTAGATCGCGAGTTGCACCGCGTAGACTACTCCTAGGCCGATCAGCGTCCAGTTGACTCCGCGGTCGAGCTGCTTGAGCACGACTCGTAGCCGCTGTGGCGCGAACAGCTTCAGTGCGTAGAGCGCAGCGGCGCTAAAGAACAGGATCCGCGTCAACATGCCGCGTCAGCCGGCGGACATCGCTTCACGCAGGGCCTGAGTCAGGGTAGCGAGCGCCTTGTTCTTGGATGCGGCGGGCGCAGAACGCGCGTTGCGCAGCAATGTGCGCAACTGCTGACGCTCGGCGCGCGCGTACTGTTCGAGGAAGGCCGCAAACTCGGCCTCGCCACCGTCTAGCAGGCGCTTGCGCCAATCGTCGGCGGGGGTGCTCGCTCGACGCGAATTCGGATGCGACAGATCTTCCAGGCGCTCTCGTAGCAGCCCGAGATCGAGGCCGCGCAATTCTTGCCGAACTAGGCGCAGGCCGCGTGCGCGCGCACCGGCGCTAGAGATTCGACGCGTGTCTTGCACGACGCGCAGCACTTCTTCACTGAGCTGAAGCCGCAGCAGATGACGCTCACTGATGGTGATCAGCGTCTTGGCGAATTCCATCCAAGCCGCCTCCGAGCGCTTCCGCTCGGCGCGCAGGTCCGTCCGCGACGTCAGATCTTCGTCGTCTTCTAGGGCGGGGTCTGGGCTGACTTCGATCGGTTTTCGCACGGCCGGACGATAGCGCGCTCGAAGCGCCGCTCAAGGCAGTTTTCCTGAAAATAGCGGCTCTCAGCCCGGGCGCGCCGGCAAAAGAAGCGTAAACCGCGTTCCTTCTCCGACGGCCGAGCGCACCTCGACACTGCCGCCGAGGGCTTCGACCACGCTTTTCACGATCGCGAGCCCCAGCCCCGTGCCTGAACGGTCGGCATCGGTCGTGAAGAAACGCTCGAAAATCCGCGGCAAGTGCGCTTCGGGGATGCCACCGCCGCGGTCTTCGACTGCGATCGACGCAAAGCGCTCGCCCGCGCGACCGCGGACCTGCACGACGACCGGGACGCCCGGTGGTGAAAACTTGAGCGCATTGTCGAGCAGATTGAGCAATGCGGTCTCCAGGTCTGCCGGGCGCGCAAGGATCACCGGAATGCTCGAGGTATAGTCGAGCATGACGCTACCATCCGGTCCTTGCGAGCGCTCGACCGCGCGCCGGACCAACGCTTCGAGATCGACGAGCACCGGCGACTCTTCCGAGGCATCGATGCGACTGAGTTCGAGCAAGCGCGACACCAGGCGGTCGAGCCGCGCGGCGTCGAGCGCGATGTTCTCCAGGAAGCGCTGACGCGCGTCCAAATCATCCGCCGCTCCTTCGGCGAGCAATTCGGCCGCGCCCCGGATCGAAGTCAGGGGTGACTTGAACTCGTGCGCGACGTCCGCTGCGAAAGCCGAGATGTAGCGGTGCCGTGCTTCGAGCTTGCGGGTCATTTCTCGAAAAGCTTCGGCCAACTCGCTGATCTCGCCGCCGCCGGCCACGGGCACATCCAGCCCCGCATCCCCTGCGGCGATGCGCCGCGCGGCGTGAGCCAGGCGTTCCAGGGGGCGGGAAATGGTCCAGGCGAGCAGCAAGGTCATGCCCGCCGTGAGCGCCAAGGCTAGGCCCAACACCTGAGTCAGGCCGCGGCGAATGCGGTGCATTTCTTGGAGCACGGGCGTAGTCGAGCGAGTGACGTAGACCGCGCCGCGAACGACGCCCTTGTCCGTCACCGGCTCGGCCAGGAACAGAAATACCGACGGGGGTCGCTGGGCAACGCGCGTAGCCGCGCTGCGTTTGCCTTGGAACGCCGCGATCAGCTCCGGTCGTATTTCCAAGCGATCTCCAGGATCCGGCCCGTGCGACGCCGTAGCTACGCTGGCGATGGACTGCTCGAATTCCACCGCGCGTTCGCGCGTCAAGAGCGGCGCGCGTGGCTCCTTGCCCTCGGGCGGCCCATTGCGGTGTGAATCGACGACGAGCCCGCGCTCGGGATCGACCAGACGAATGCGCGTCCGGGTTTGCAATGCGGCCGCCGTCAATTCGGCTTCTTGCTGCGGCGTGCCAAACGCCTCACCGCGCGCGAAGCCGGCTTCGAGCGAGACCTTGACGAGCACGGCTTGGTTTTGCATGTCGCGCTCGAGCGCGTCGAGCAGCTGTCGCTCGTACAAACGCGCGAACTCCAAGCCGGCGATCGGCACCAGCACGACCACCAAGTTGACGACCATCAGCCGCGTGCGAATGCGCCCAATCCGCCAGCGCCAGCGCCAGCGTTCCGCGAACGAAAGCCAGCGCCCCGCCATGCCTCAGGCGTCGCTCGCTTTGTAGCCCACGCCGTGCACCGTTGCGATTGGATCTCCGCCCAAACCGCGGAATTTCGAGCGAATCCGGCGCACGTGACTGTCGAGCGTGCGTTCCGTCACGTGCAGATCATCCGCGTAGGCGCGCTGCAAAAGCTGAGCACGACTGAGCACGATCCCCGGGCGCTCGATCAGTGCGGCCAAGACCTGAAACTCGGTGGCCGTGAGCTGCACGCGCTGGCCCGCGAACGTTGCCTCGTGACGTTCGATATCGAGCTTGAGTCGACCGTGGCATAGTGCGCGGGTTTCTGGCTCTTTGGGTGGTTCACCGGCGGCGACCTCGAAGCGCCGCAGCACCGCGCGCACACGCGCCACGAGCTCGCGTGGCGAGAACGGTTTGACCAAGTAGTCATCCCCGCCGAGCTCGAGGCCCACGATGCGATCCACTTCATCCGCGCGCGCCGACAGAAATAGAATGGGCGTTTGGCGCAGGCTGCGGATTTTGCGACACACGGACAGGCCGTCGAGCCCGGGCAGCATCACGTCCAACACGACCAAGTCGGGCGGGTCCCGCTCGACGGCCGCCAAGGCCAACAAGCCGTCAGCAGCCGAGCTCACGCGAAAGCCGTCTTTCTCGAGCGCGTACTCCACGACCTCGCGGATGCGCTTTTCGTCATCCACTATCAGGACGTGCTTGGCCAAGTGCATATTCTTCCGCCGAAAGTGACGAATCCAACTCGAACAGTGGCCCGTCCGAGCTCGTTCCGAGCATTTCGACCCGTGCCCATACCTCGGTCACGATATCACTGGCTTCGCCGGGCGAGGAGCCCGAGTAGCGAGCAAATACCAATTGCGTACGCAACGCCGCGATCAGCTCCGAAAGCTCCTCCAAGGCGCGCCGATCGCGGGCGGCCAGACTCTGTAGCCGCGCGACATTTTCGAGGTGTAGGCGCGCGGAGGCCAACGTGCGCGGCGAAGCCGCCCGCTGTTCGAGCCGCGCCACGCGCTCTTCTGCCGCCGCGCGATCGAAGCCTTTTTTCGAGAGCAAGTTCGAGAGCTCGGCATAGCGCTCGGTCGCCCGCCGCAGTTCGCCGAGCAGGCGATCCACCGCCGTGCGTGGCAAGAGCGGCTCGAGCGGGGTATTGCGCACCGCCTCGTGGCCTTCGAGCAACGCGGCTTCGGTCTCGGTCGCAGCGGAGCGCTGAACCTCGCGCTCCGCTCTTTGGGAAGCGAACAGCACGGGCAACCAAAGCGGCCAGAGCGGCGCCGAGAGCAACGCCGAACCGAGCGCACGCGCGTCGCGGCGCGTTTGCGAGCGATACACGATCACGCCGCTGAGCGCGCCGGCCATGCCATACAGCACACCGAGATCAGCGAGATTCACTGGAGTGCTCCACGGCCGGTTCGGACTGAGTGGATCGAACGCGACCTTCCGCTTCTGACAAAGCACGGGTCACTCGGTATACCCCGAAGCTCGACAGCGAGCTTTGTTGCACGGCATCCCAAAAGCTGCTCTCGCGTGCGCGAAAGAAGGGCACGGACACGGCGCTCGGGCGCCCTAGAAACGGGCGAAACATCCACGCCGTTTGCCCGCCGGCCGCGAACAGCACGCCCGCGAACAGGCTCACTATCAGCAAGCCGCGGGCATCCAAACCCACGCCCCGCAGCACTAGATCCAGCGCCGCGAGGCCGGCGAGGGCGTAGCAAGCGGCGGCTAATAATACCCCCGGGTGATAAGACAACCCGCGATCGAAGCTGAGCCAGATCAACGGCGAGAGCGCGACCAGCACCAACGCACCGCGACCCGCGGCCGCGAGGGTTAGCCCGATCATGCCCGAAAAGCTCAGCGGTCGGCCGAGCCCCGCCGCGATGGCGTGAAACGCTGGCACGACCAACAGCATGGTCACCACCATCGCCAAGGGCAGCTTCACGCCGGAATACAGCAGCTGCAACCCGCCGCGCGACGTCGCCAGCGTGGCACCGAATACGCCGGCCCCGAGCACCAGCGCGCTCAATGAGGCCACGAACAAGGGCCGCAAATCACCGCCTCCACGGCTGCGCGCCGCGATCGCGCGCGGAGACCTCAGAAGCTCGTCGAATGCGGCAAATACCTGCGAGTTCATAGGGCCCCCTTCAAGATCGGCAGCGTGTACCAAACGCGCCCCGCAAGCATGATCGCAAATAGGCTGAACCCGAACAGCAGCGCGTTGCACTTCAGGCGCCGCTCGGCGGGCAGATCTTTGAGCATCGTTCGCACCGAGCTCGTCAGCTGAACGAGTCCGATGCCGCCCGCTAGAGTCAGACCTGCGCGCGTCACGAACGCCACTGCGTCGGGTGATTCGATGGTCACGGCCAAGAGCGCCGCACTCGGTGCGAGCCCTGCCAGCACGAAGCCCGCGCTGGCCAGCGAACGCGCGCCCGCCGAGAGCATGGCACCCGGCGACACTGGCGCATCGACCAATGCCAGGAGCACGAACAGCGCGGGAATGCCTAGGACGCCCACCGCGGCGAGCCCCGCGCTGGCAGCGAGCGCGTGCTGAACGAGCGACACCCCGCCTGTGCGAGCGCCGAGCGCCAAGCCATACAACGCGGCAAGGCCCAAGCCCGCGCCCAAGCGCGCGAGTTCCTGAGTTGCGCCTTGAGCTTCTGCTGACGTGAGCCGCGCGCCGAGCGACGGCGGCGGTGCCGAACCGATTGTTGGGAAAGACTGTTCCATTCCGAGACTCCCTTGTGAGATGTGCGAAGGGCGCGCTGTGCGTCACCCGCCCCGTAGTCATAGCCAGCGAGTTGCGCCGTCTTGCGCAGTCAGGAAGGAGAATTCCAGCAAAGCTTGTGGCGAAATGAAGGCGAACCTCGAGCCGGTTCGGGCGGGAGCACAACGCTTCGCCGAGCAATGCTATGAATGCCGAGTTCGCGCATGATCCAGGTTCGTATTCCCGCCCTCGCGGCGTCGCTCGTCTTCGCAGTGGGTGCATGCGGCTCGTCGCCCCCGCCGAGCGCGTCAGCGCCGAATCATACAGAGCGGGATCCCGGGGCGGACGCGGACGCGCCGAAGACGCGGCTTGCAGAGCTGCCACCCGCTGATGTCGTGCATCACCTGCGCGGCAATGAAGCCGACTTGCGCCGCTGCTTCTTCGCCAACCCGAGCTTGCGCGGCGCCGTTCGCTTCGCTTGGAAGCTCGATGTCACGGGCAAAGTGCAGGGCATTCACCGTGAATCGTCGACGCTCAGCGATCCGGGCGTCGAGAGTTGTCTCAGCCAACGCGTGTCGGAAATTCGCTTCGGAGATCTGGAAAAGCCGGCCACCGCGCGTTGGACATTCGTCTTCCGCTTGGTCGATCCACCGGCAAAGTCGAAGTCGGGACGTGCCGCGAGCAAGAAGCGCAAGACGGCCGCCGGGGACGAACGCGGCCTGCAAATTGACCCGAGCTCGGCCGGCGTGTTGCCTGCGGATGCGATCGACAACGTGGTCGAGGCGGGCTACCCGCTGTTCGCGCGTTGCTACCGCGATGGCGTCAACCGCAATAGCGGCCTAGACGGCACAGTGCGCTTGCACTTCGTGGTCGGCTCCGCCGGCGCAGTCTCCGAGGTCAGCGATCGCGGTTCGGACCTGACCGATCGCCAAGTCGTCGATTGTATCGCCGAAGGCTTCTACGCGCTGCGCTTTCCGGAGCCGCAGCACGGTACGGTGCAGGTCTTGTATCGGCTCGGCTTCGAAGCCGGCTGAGGGCGCGCTCAGCCGGCAAATTTACCGTAAATTCGGCCACCGCGCGCGGCGTAGTCTGCGAGCACGGCTTGCGCATCCGAACGCAGCAAGCCTTGGGTCACGGCGATGCCGCGCTGCTCGAGCACTCGGGGCCAAGCATCGGGCTTCGGTCCCTCATCGAAACCCACGGCCTCGGCGTCGGCCGTGTTGGCCCCGCACACCAGACGGCGCACACCCGACCAAACCAAGGCGCCGAAGCACTGACAACAGGGCTCGGTGCTCGCAAACAGCGTTAGTGGTGGTGGATTGAGCGAGGCCGCGCCGAGCTCGGCCTGCGCGCGCATCAAGGCGATGATTTCGGCATGGGCGATCGAAAAACCGCTGCCAAGCACTAGATTCACACCCGCCGCAAGCAAGCGATCGTCCGCAAACACGGTGCCACCGAAGGGCCCACCGCCGCGCGCGACGTTCTCCTGGGACAAGCGGATCGTCAGCGCCATGCGGGCCTCATCGCTGACGAGTGGCGCTTCGAACGCGGCCACGACTTCGTCCACCCAAGTGGGGATCTCCAGAATGAGCCGGCTCGCCGTCATGCCCCAATCGTAGCCCAGAGCCGCGAAGTTTAGGTTTCCAGATTGTGAATCATTTGCGCGCCGTGACCGGCGCGCGAGGCACCGCCGCAACGGCTTCCTGAACCGCTTCCGCGACGAGGGCCGCGAGCAGTCGAACTGCGGGGCCGGGCGTCGCTTCAGCGCGATGCAGCGACAAGCCGAGCTTGGGCAATGCCGGCAGGCCATGCCCTGCGGCAGAAAGCGCCCGTACCTCGGGGGGTTGGCCGAGCGCGGTGCGCACGGTCAGACCAATGCCGGCGCTCGCCGCCGCCCACACTCCGCCCAGGCTCGCGCTCGTGAAGGCGAGCCGCCATGGGATGCGCGCGCGATCGAGCGCGGCAGTGGCTGCGCTGCGGAACTGACACGGTGCCTCGACCGCGGCCAGTGGTAGCGGCGACGATTTCGAGCCATGCGCGAGATCGGGCGAGCCGATCCAGCACATAGGCAATCGAGCCAGGCGCTCACCGTGCGGCGCCGCGCTGCCGTCGCCCCACACCAACGCCAAGTCCAAGCTTCCCGCTTTCACGCGCTCCAACAGCTCGGCGTTGCGCGCGACGCGCGCTTCGATGCGGACCTTGGGGTGCGCTCGCGCGAAGCGGCGCAGCACATCCGGTAAAAGACCCGCGCCCAGATCTTCTTGTGTACCAAGGCGCACCCAGCCTTCGACCTCGACGCCGCGCACCGCGATCGCAGCCTCGTCATCGAGCTCCAGCAAACGCCGCGCGTAGGCGAGCAGCGTTTCGCCAACCGGCGTGAGCGCCAGACCGCGCCCCGACTTTCGGAAGACGGCGGCGCCAGCTTGTTCCTCGAGCCGCCGGAGCTGCGCGCTCAACGCAGAACGGGATCGGCCCAGCTGGCGCGCGGCCAACGCGAAGCTGCCGAGGTCCACGCCCACGACGAAGGTCCGCAACACGTCGAGGTCGAAGGTCACCGCCCTCACGCTAGCCTCCGCAACCGTTCGATATTCATGAACGATAGGTACCGAACAATCACATTTTCAGAAAGACACCGCTGCCTCATGTTGTCTGGGCGCAGGAAATAGCCGGCGCGCGAAGGAGGAAAAGCTCATGCAAGGTAAAGTTGCGATCGTCACGGGTGGCGGAACAGGCATTGGACGCGCCACGGTGCTCGAGCTGGTCGGACGAGGGGCGCACGTGAAGTTTTCGTACAGCCGCTCGGAGCGGGAGGCCGCTGAGACGGCGACCGAGGCAGGGTCGGTTGCCCTACGGGCAGGGAGCGGGGGCAGTGCACGCGCGATGCGAGCCGACGTGCGCAACCCGCGCGACGTCGAGGCTTTGGTGCAAAGCGCGATCTCGGATCATGGGCGCTTGGATCTGTTGGTCAATAATGCCGCCGTCAGCCCGGCGATCGCGAACAGTGAGCTCGCGACGCTCGATGACGACGAGCTGTGGGATACGGTGCTGTCCGTCAACGTGCGCGGCGCGTTTCGCTGCGCGCGCATGGCGGCGCCGCATTTACGCGCTACGCGCGGCGCGATCGTCAACATTGGCAGCATCGCCGGCGTGAATGGCGAGGGGTCGTCTCTACCGTATGCGGTGTCGAAGGCGGCCTTGCACGGGCTCACCAAGGCCCTCGCGCGCGCGCTTTCACCCGAGGTTCGGGTATCTTGTGTGGCGCCAGGTTACGTGAAAACCCGCTGGTGGGACGGGCGCGAAGAAGCAGCTGCCCGGCTGCGAAAACGCATGCTCCTCGACGCCCCCGTCACCGACCACGATGTGGCGTCCCTCGTGTGTCAGCTGGCGCAGCAACCAGGCCTGACCGGGCAAGTGATCGTACTCGACGCGGGGCAAGTCGCCTGACGACGCGGCGCAGGGGCCCGTCGCTCTCGCATCACCCTCGAAGGGGCTCACGACCTTTGGCTTGACTGAATCGCGGACTTCGAGGAAGGGTTTGCGTGTCACCAAGGGGAGCCGATGACGAACATACCTAGTCCGATGTCTACGCCCGAGCCTTGGCAGCTCGTTGCCGAAGGTTACGCCGCCGAAGCGTCGCTGGTGATGGCACCCTTCTCGGCCCGCGCGATCGAGCTCTTGGCGCCAGGGCCGAACGCGCGCGTGTTGGATGTCGCGGCGGGGCCAGGCACGCTGGCCATCCGCCTAGCACCCGCCGTTCGCGAGCTGGTCGCGCTGGATTTCTCGGAGCGCATGGTGGGCGAGCTCGAACGGGCCGCGAGCGCGGCCGGGCTCGTCAACCTGCGCGGAATCATCGGTGACGGCCAGCATTTGCCATTCGGCGACGCAGAGTTCGACGCGGGCTTCTCCATCTTCGGCTTGATGTTTTTTCCAGACCGCGAGAGCGGCTTCCGCGAGCTGCTCCGCGTGTTGAGGCCCGGCGCAGGTGTCGTCGTTTCGGCCTGGGCTTCACTCGATGACTCTTCTTTGTTACGGGCAATGTTCGGCGCTCTCGCCGCCGCTGATCCAACGTTCGCCATGCCGGCACGCAACGACGCAGGCTTGGAGAACCCCGAGGTGCTGGCGACAGAAATGCGCGCGGGCGGCTTCGAGCGCGTGCGCATCGAACCGATGACCTTGACCATTCGCCCAACCGACGCAGACGATCTCTGGCTGCGCATGGCACGGAGCAGCGCCCCGTTGGTGCTACTCCGCAACCGCCTCGGCGAGGCTGAGTGGCAACGCCGCGAACCGATCGTGCGAGATTTTCTGGCTCGAACCTTGGCTCAGCAGCCTGAGCTCGCGACTACCGCTTGGCTCGCGGTCGGCTACAAACCGGCTACTTGAACGCCCCGCACCGGGCCGCGCGCTCGCTTCAACCGAAGTGATACGCGGACAAGCGCAAGTCCAGGATCTTCCCGTTGTAAGGCACTTGTGCGCGATCCGCGCCGGCAGCTCCCGCGATCACCATCAACGGCAGTAGGTGCTCCTCACGAGGGTGCGCTTGGCGCGCGGAGGGCGCGCTCGCCCAGTCAGTCAAGCGTTGGTCGCGCTCGCTTTGCGGCAGCGGCACCGACTCACGCAGCCACGCATCGAAGGCGTCCGCGACCTTGCTCGACTGCGGGCCGAAAGCGCGCAAATTGTGATAGGTCATGCCGCTGCCGATGATGAACACGCCCTCATCGCGCAAGGGCGCGAGGGCGCGGCCGAGCGCCAAGTGCTCTTTCGGATCCAGCCCGCGCACCAGCGATAGCTGCACGGTGGGCACGTTTGCGTCAGGGTACGCGAGCTTTAGCGGCACGAAGGTGCCGTGGTCGTAACCGCGTTCGCTATTTTCAGCGCTCTCGAAACCTGCGCTGCCAAGTAGCTCGCGGACTCGCCGGGCCAATGCGGGTTCACCGGGCGCCGGCCAAGTGATCTCGTACGATTCCGGAGGAAACCCGTAGTAATCGTAGAGTAGCGGCGGCTTCGCAGCAGTCATCACGGTGGCCACTGCCTCTTCCCAATGTGCCGAGATCACGAGCACGGCCTTGGGTGGAGTTTTCGGAACATGGGCCACCGAGCGCAGGTATGTTGCAAGCTCCGCTTGCTCGGCTTTGCTGCCGATGCGCAAATCGACGAACGGCCACGGCCCTCCCCCGTGCGGCAAGAAAACGACGGGCAAGCGCTCGGGCGTGCCCGCACGCGGCGTGCGCGCCGAGCTGGACTCGGGTTCCGCCGAGCCCTGAGCGTGGGGCAAAGCCGAGGCGCCAATCGCCGCACCGGCCAGGCCAGCGGCAATCGCGACGCGACGAGTAACGGGGACAGCGGCTTTGTCGGTCATGACTCGAGTATGCGCAGCTTCCGTGACCTCGACTAGGCCCGGCCCGGCTTCAGACCGTTGCCGGGCGGCAACGGTCGTCAGCAACTGCGCTAAAGCGCCGAGTTCTTTCGACGATTGAACGCGACGACGTCGTCGTAACGAACGCCGCTGCCGCCGAAAATGTCGAGCGCCGAGCCAATCGTCAAATCGACCCGGCCGCGACCGAGCTCGCTGACCAGCTCGAGATCGGCGAGCGAGTTGGCACCTCCGGCGTAAGTGCTGGGGATCGGCGACCAAGCCGAAAGCTTTTCCACCAGCTCCGCATCGACACCGCGGCACAGACCCTCCACATCGACCGCGTGCACCAAGAACTCCGCGCAGGATCGGGACAGGCGCTCGAGCGTCGCAGGGTTGACCGCTACATCCGTAAAGGTCTGCCAGCGATCGGTGACCACCCAGTAGTCATCACCGCGGCGGCGGCAACTGAGGTCTAGAACCAAGCGATCCTTCCCCACCCGCTCCTCCAGTTGGGTCAAACGCTCGAAATCGACGCGACCGGCTTGGAATACCCACGAGGTCACGATCACGTGCGAAGCCCCCGCCTCGAGCCAAGCGACCGCGTTGTCCAAGTTCACACCGCCACCCACTTGCAAGCCGCCAGGATACGCGGCCAGCGCGGCGCGCGCCGCCTCTTCATTGCCCGGGCCGAGTAGGATCACGTGGCCGCCGCGCAGCTCGTCACGGCGGTATAGAGCGGCGTACTCCGCGCTCGATTTTTCGGAAACGAAGTTGGTGCGCAACGCTTCGGTCGAAGCACCCAGGGTGCCTCCCACGAGCTGCTTCACCTTGCCTTCGTGCAGATCGATACAGGGGCGGAACACCGCCAAACCATAGAAGCGCGCGCGCTCGAGCGCCAGTCTGGGCGACGAATTTGCGCGCGCAGAGCGTGCGGTAAAGCTACGGATGGCTGAAGACCAGGCCGTACACGAGCTCGGTCTCGGCGCCTCTCTGGCACAGCCACGGGGCGGTCAGGCGCGGCTCTGCGACCAACGACTTCATCCCCGGGGAAGAGAGCTGGGCAAGCAGAGCAGCGGGGTCCGGACGCAGATGCAGTCCGCCGGCGGCCCGCGCATCGAGCACGAACTCCGCGAGTTCGTCTGGACCTCGGCCCCGCTGCTCGGCGAGCGCGGGCGTGTGTTCCGAGGAGGCGGTGTCGAAGGCGAGCAGGCAGCGCCCTCGCGAGCGGGTGCTGCCGGCAAGGGTCGCCAGGTGGATAGCGCTGATGGTGCTCAGTAAGTCCGCCCAATTGCCGCGCGAAGTAAGCCACGCGCGTTGAAAGGGCAAGGCGAGCTGACTCAGCAAGCCACTCGAAACCAGCGCCGGAAAAGTCAGACCGAGCCCGTGCACGATGCTTTGCGCAGTCTCTACCGCGACCCGCGCCAGCTCAGCGCGCTCCGGGAAGCGCTCGCCCCAAGCGTCCAAGTGCTCGAGCAGTCCGCTTGCGTCCACCCGCTCATGAAGCACGATCTTCGCGCGTACCGCCGATGGCTGCCGATCTCTCGCGCGCGCCAGCGCTTCGCCGTCGAGATCGAGCAGATGAATCTCGCTGAAGCGCCGAGCAAGCTGCTCGAGCTCCAGATGATTGGCGTCCCCCGCTCCAAACACACACAGCTCGCCGCCTTGCGGCAGCTCGCCGATCAGCTCCATCAGCCGTTGGCGATGACCGGCAGACGCTTCCCAATCGTTCGCCAATTGGCGATTGTGCGCACGCGCGTGGGCGTACACCCGCGCCAGACTGTCATCGGCCAAGTTCGCGTGCGCTGCCGCGCGGTGACGCTCTAAGCAGGCCAGTGAGCAGGCCAGGAAGCTCGCTCCAGCGGACTCGCAATCGTCACACAGGCGCCTACGCGGAGCCAGGCAAGCGCAGCGTTCGTCGAGCAGAACGGGATTGGGGTCGGACATCAAAAGTTTGCTTCAGCGGCTCGCAAACTTACCAGAACCGCTCGATGTTTCCGCTCGAAATCCCCAAATAGCTCCGGGTGAATCGCGGCGGCGAGGATCTCCAGCGATTCGACCAAGCGCGGGCCGGGTCGGTTGAAAAACGCATTCCCGTCGGTGACGTATGCGCGCGCCGAGGGCATGAGCCGAGCGAGCAAGGAGGCATCGATCAAATCACGCTCGCGAAGCGTGCGTGCCACGTCGAACCCGCACGGTTTGATCAGCACGACGTCTGCCCGCAGCGTCGCGAACTCCGCCAGCGAGAGCGTGGGCGCAGGCTCACCGGGTCGGGCCGCCAAGGCTTCGCCACCCGCCAATTCGATCAATTCCGGCATCCAAGTCCCCCCGAGCATCAGCGGATCCAACCACTCCACGCTCGCCACTCGCGGGCGCCAACTGGCACGCTGAGCCCGCTCGGCGATCCGCGCGATTCGAGCCTCGAGCTCGGTGCGCAACGCACGCCCTCGCGCGGGCTTTCCCAACGCGCGAGCCACCGTCTCGATGTCTTGCAGCACGTGCTCCAAACGCGTCGGCTGCAGACTCACGATCTGCACCTCACTTCGCTGAGCAAGGCGCGCCACTGCACTCTGCACATCGCTCAGCGAAACCGCACACACACGACACAGGTCCTGTGTCAAAATCAAATCTGGCGAAAGCTCGGCCAAGAGCTGCTGATCCACCGTATAGATACTGAGCGCGTCGTGCACCAACGCGCGCACCTCGGCGTCGATCGCCGCGCTAGATGCGCTATTGCCGACGCGCGACGAAGTCAGCACCGGGATCCCCAAAAGCTCCGCTGGGAAGTCGCACTCATGCGAAATGCCGACCAAATGCGCCCGCGCCCCCAACGCACAGGCGATCTCCGTGGCTGACGGCAGAAGCGAAACGATGCGCGGTTCGTTCATGACGCGAGAGCTCTCGTAGCACGGGAGAGGTCGTGGTTGCGTCCCAGGGCGCCAAAACTGCTATCGTGGACTCGTGGATCGCTTACTTTTCCTCGGCGTTGGCACAATCGCGAGAGCGGTGCAGCGGGCGCGGCCTGCGTGGCCGGCGGCCGGCACGACGCGCGGGGCTCCCGACTCGCGCTTCAGCACGATTGAGCCAATCGCGGCCCGTGACGAGCCCGCGATCCGTGCCGCCGCACCAGGCGCCAACGTGGTGGTGTCGGTCCCCCCCGATGGAGTCACCGATCGCGCTTGGTCGGAGCTGATCCGCGATGCGGCGAGCATCGTTTATCTGTCGTCGACCGCGGTGTACCCAGATGGCATCGTCACCGAGGCGACTGCCGTGAGCGCGAACAACGAACGCGCAGCGCTACGCTTGGCTGCAGAGCAGCGCTGGCAAGAAGTGGGCGCGAGCGTCGTGCGCTTGCCTGCGTTCTATGGCCGGTCTTCGGGTTTGCACGTGAGCATCGCGCGCGGCAGCTTTCGGATGCCGGGCAACGGCAGCAACGTCGTGTCGCGCGTACATGAAGACGACGCGGCGCGCTTCGTGTGCGCCGCGCTTCGTGCTCCGCCGCGATCGCTGCTGCTTGCGGGCGATGAGGAGCCCGCGTCGGTCGCAGACGTCGTGAACTTCGTCTGCACGCGCTTCGGCTTGCCCATGCCGGCCCGCAGCGAAGGTGAACAGATCCCGCTCTCGCTGCGCGCCAGTCGCAACATCGACAACCGGCTCACCAGAGCCCGCCACTCGATTCAACTCGCCTACCCGAGCTACCGCGAGGGCTATCAGGCCATCCACGAGCTCAGCAGCTAATTTACCCGGCACGATTTTTACCCGGATATTATTGACCGAGCGGATTTACCCGGGCATAATTGATTTTCCCGTGACTTCCCGCCCATCGAGCTACTCCGCCTTTTCTGGGGACCGCCTGATCGCCTTTGGTTCGCTGGCAGACGTACTCGGCGCGGCCAAAGCCCACATCGATACCAGCGAAGATCCCCAATTGCTGATCTTCGAAGATCGGACGGGCCGGCAGCTCGACTTCGACTTTCGCGGCAGCCTGGCCGACGTGTTGACGCGAGCGCTGCCGCCCCCCGAGCGGACGGGGCCGGGTCGTCCGAAGCTCGGCGTCGTCTCGCGCGAGGTGTCGCTCTTGCCGCGTCATTGGGAGTGGCTCGAACAGCAACCGCAAGGCATCTCGGGGAGCCTAAGGCGCTTGGTCGAAGAAGCGAGAAAGCTGAACCCAGGCGAGCAGCGCGCGCGCAAGGGGCGCGAAGCGCTAAACAAGTTCATGACCGCCATCGCCGGTAATCGGCCGAACTACGAGGAAGCCACGCGCGCGCTGTTCGCTCCAGACTACGCGCGATTCGAAGAGCTGACCGCGGATTGGCCCGAGGACATTCGCGCCCATCTGACGCGCGTACTCGAAGATTCTTTAGCGCCCAATACGGACGTCGACGATTGAGCTCAGGGTGCGTCGTCGAGAACGTAGTCGAAGCCGTACGAGTGACTACCCTCACTGATCTCGATCGTCATTCGGCCGGAAAGGCCCTTTAGTTCGCCGGTGGCAGAATCTGGCACGACGCTCACGTTGAGCTCGCCCTTGCCGCGCGTCATCGTGCCGCTGTGTTGCAGAACGAAGCTGCCATTCTTGCCGTGCAAGCTACCGACCACGCGCTCGATGGCCACGTAACCCGCGGAGCCCTTCTCGAACGAGCTGCGCGCGCCGATCATCTCCACCGTGCTGGTCGCCTGCAGGTCACCGGAGAATTGTTTTTTGATCGAGACGCGACCGATGCTCGCGCCCTCGTTCTGATCGTACGGGGGCTCTGGAGTCATCGTGACTTCGAAGGTGCCAATCGCCAAGACGTTCATGCCGCGATGGTACACCGCATCGCGCGCATGAACAGCACCTCGCTCGGGCGGTGTTCAGCGGCCGCCGCGCGCGAACACTTTCCATGTCGCGCGTGCGCGCGCCACGGCAGCACTCGAAGCGCTCGTCTTTTGCAAATGCTCGAGCACCGCTTCGAGCGTGGTCACGTCGCGCGGGAAGGCCTCGTCACGCGCGACCTCTCGCGCCATCTCGCCGACCGGCGTGCGGAGGTTCTTCTGCTTGGCTAACCAGTCATAAAAGTTCGTGAATGCGGCCATGGGGGGCCGGTGTTTAGCACGCTTCTCTCGGCTCAACCCATGGCAATCCCCAAGATTTTACCGATACCAGCGGTGATCGCCATGGCTAGGCCGCCGCCCAAGCAGACGCGCAGGGCCGCGCGAGCCATGGGCGCTCCGCCGAGCCACGCGCCCAGCGCGCCGAGTGCCCCCAAGCCGAGCAGTGAGAGGCCGGCGATCGCCGCCATGCGCACGCTTGCCGGCGACACGAGCAGAGCCGCAATCGGCAGCGTCGCAAAGCCCCCGAAGCTGAGCGCCGAGATCCACGCCGCTTGCAATGGACGCGCAAGCTCTTGTGGATCGATACCGAGCTCGTCGCGCAAGTGTGCGCCCAACCGATCACGCGCGCTGAGTTGTTCGGCGACTCGCCGCGCGAGCTCTTTGTCCAAACCACGATGCACGTAGATCAGCGTCAGCTCATCGAGCTCCGCGCGCGGTTGTCCTTCGAGTTCGCTTTGCTCGCGCTCGATGTCTGCTTGCTCAGCGTCGCGCTGAGAACTGACGGAGACGTACTCACCCACGGCCATCGACATCGCGCCCGCGACCAAACCAGCGACGCCGGAGATCATGATCGTGTCTTTGTTTGCCGCCGAAGCAGCGACACCGATCATCAAGCTCGCCGTAGAGACGATCGCGTCGTCCGCACCCAAGACGGCAGCACGCAACCAACCCGCGCGCTGACTGCGATGAATCTCACCGTGACGTTTCACTTTCGACGCATTGTCCATCCGCGCGTAACTTTCCGAGATTGAGCCAAATCTGAAATCGTCAATTCTACTATTCGTCGAACTACCCGATACTGTGTCAGTTTTGCGTTTCAGATCTGAAATGACACTGACAATCGCACACGAGCACTTGAATTCCGATGCGGTGGCGGTTATTCAGCGGCCTTAGCTTCTTAACGAGTAGACGAGCGGAAACGGAAATATCGTGTCTTGTGAACGAATCAGCACAGAACGAGGCTCCTCAGGCCTCGATCGCCTACGCCGCGCGATCATGGCGGCGTGCGCGGCCTTTGCCATTGGCCTTTGGTTCACCAGTTTTGCAGGTGCCTCTGCGCCTTCGTTGATGGAGCGTTTGGTCGTCGCACAAGCCCCGCTGCAATCGAAGATCGACGAGCCGGTAGACCCGCGTGAGCTAGCCACTGCCATCGCCAATGTGCCGAAAATCACACGCGAATGGGCGGCGTTGATCCTCACCGTTGCCGCGCACGAGTCCGCACTCAGCGCGCGCATCGCACGCGGTGAGTACAAGGACTACGAGGGTGATTCGTTCCGCAATCGCGAAGGCAAAGTGCAGCATCGCGCCTGGGGCTTGTGGCAAGCACACAAGAACCGCTTGAACGAAACTGCCTGGGGCTCGACGGACATCGCCGTGCAAACGGAAGAAGCCGCTCGCGCGTTGCGCCGCGCGTTTTATACCTGCAACGGCAAAGGTCGCTCGCATTCTGATTGGGTGCGGACCACGCTCAACTCGTACAGCGGGCGCCGCTGCGACGCGACCTGGCCAGGCCTCGAAAAACGTCTGAAGACCTACCAGCACGTGCTGCACGCGCTCTGAGTGGCGCGCTCAACCCCTCGCTTCGAGCGTGGCCTTCATGACCGCTGCTCCGCGATCCATCATCGCCGCAATTGGTGCCGCTAATTCATCGGGCAAGACGTCGGTGATCCAGACCAAGCGGCAGCCGCCAGCGCGGTCATCGAAGACCTGCGCCGACGCGAAGTGCGGCGTGCCCCGCCCACCAACGACTGCGTAGCTGAGCCGGCGGTGCTCTTCGTCCGTGCCGAGCAAGACTTCGCGCGCGACGAGGCCATTGTCGAACGTGACGACGCGCGCACCTGCCTCCGCGCGACACTCCGTGACGAAGCCCGGCACGAGCCGCTCACGCAATGCATAGAAGTCGCGCAACCGATCCCATACCTGAACCGCCTCGAGCTCGATGCTCAATTCCTTGTAGATGGTCGCCATGCCGGTGCTCCTGATTTCTCGGCTCGTGATGAGCCGGCGTCAGCGAGTGTCGAGCAACCCTCGCAACTGCGCTTGGAGAATCTTGCGATCGCCGCGGGCCAACTTGCGAAAGCCACCGGGAGAAACGCCAGCGGCACGCTGAAACGTGCGAATGAAATTGGACAGATCGGCGAAGCCGACCTCGAGCGCGATCTCGGTGACCGGGCTATCTTGCTCGGAAAGCAGCTGCGCCGCTCGGCTCAGCCGGGAACGCACCAAGTACTGGTGCGGCGTCACCCCCAAAACCCGCGAAAAAAGCCGCAAGAAGTGAAATGGACTGAGCCCTGCCTCGTCAGCAGCGCTCGCCAGGTCGACGACACTCCGTGCGCGCGATTCGATCCAGAATGCGGCGTCCACCGCACGCTTGCGATCGCGCGGGTTGCTCGCCAGACGGGGCTGAGGTCGACCGGAGACGACGCGTGTGAAGCGTGCCGCGAACAGTAGGCCGATCTCATCCAGACCCAGATCGCATCCTCCGCGAGATGCAGCGTGCGCCATCTGTCCGAGCACCATCAGCTCCGGCAATGGTGGCAAGCCGCGACTCTGCCATGAGGATTTACTTGCAGCGAGCGAGTCGACGCACTCGGGCGAAAGTCGAAACGACAAACAGTGATCACCGCCCGCGCGATGCTCGTGCGTGCACATGAACTCGTCGCCCGGAGCGCCCACGAGCACCGACCCGGCAACGAGCTCGAAAGATTCGCCGCGACTGTGATAGCCGAAGCTGCCACCTTGCACGAAAGACACCGAATAATCAGCGTGTTCTTCGGCGTACGGTGCCGTGCTGGGCGTTGCCGAGCACACGTATTCCAGCACCCGGATCGGACCAGACGGGACCAGAGCGGCGGTTTGCATCCTAAACCTTAGCGCGCAATCGCCCCTTCGCTGGGCGCGCAGCGGCTCTCTTTTTGGGGGTGCTCTCGGCGGCGCGCTTCGGCGCGGCATTCGGCGTGGCCTTTTTGGTGAGCTTCTTCGAGCTGAGCGCACGCGCGACCAGCGCGCTCGTCAATTCCTTGTGCGCGCCCTTACCGAGCCAGCGCTCGGTGGCATCCGCGGAAGCGGCGAGGCGCGCAGAGAGCGCGACGGCAGCGTGGTTGAGCGCCTGATTGCGTCGACCGATGCGACGCAACGCCCAGCTGACCGCCTTCTTCACGAAGTTTCGGTCGTCCTTCGCGGCGCGCTCGATCAGCGACAAGCCTTCGAGAAATAGCGCGTCCCCCGCTTCTTTATCGTGCCCCGCGATGCTGGCCATCAGCGCGAATGCGGTGCGCTTGACGAACTCGGGGCGCTGACTGCTCCACTTGCGGATCTTGTCCCACGCGCACGGCACACGATCGAACAAGAAAAAGCAGAGCGTGTCGCACACGGCCCAGTTGTCGAAATCGCGACTCCAACGCTCCATCTGTGCGGGCGTCAAGCGCGCCGGCTCCGCCACGAAGGCCGTCAATAAGCGTGCCTCGTAGCAACCGGTGTCCCACAACGCACAGGCGAGCTCGTGATTGTGCCCGAGCGTCTTTGCCAGCGTCTGCACGTTCGCCATCGACACGCCGAGCGCGGACTTCGCCGTAATGCCGAAGCGCGCCAAGTTCTCGCGATCGCGTTTGGTGCTGAGCGCTTCTAGCGCAGCCAATGCCGCCTGAACTTGCTTGGCCAACGGCGGGGCTTTCACGATTTTCTTTTCGACAGCGCTCACGGGGAACCTCAAGAGCGAGAGCTTGCCAGCTTCACGCCTCGCGCGACCAGCTCAACCAGCAATGTCCTGCCCTGTGCCAGGTTGGGCCAACGGAGACCCGGCTCAACGCCGAGCAAGCCGCGCTTTCGAAGGAAAGGTGTGGAGCGCTAGCCGGTATGCGGCTTGCTAAGATGGTTTGCCATGAAGCTCCGCAGCCGGCTCGATGTATTCAGCACAGCGCTCCTGTCGGCATTGGGGGCCACTCAGCTCGTTGCCTGTGGCGGGACCGCAGTCACGGCCTCCCCGGCAGAGGCGGGGCGAGGTTCCGCAGGGTCGGGCAGTGCTGGCGCAGCAAGCGCGGGCGGCACGAGCGCGGGCGGCACGAGCGCGGGCGGCGCGAGCGCGGGCGGCGCTGGGCAAAGCGGTGCGCCGACCGCTGGCGCGGCAGGCAGCGCTGGCGCTGGCGCCAACAAGTTCCCTTGCATGAACCCCAAGGACCTCGGAAATGGTCTGATCCAATGCGAAGGCTTCAGCCATCGACCCGCCGCGGTAACCTGTGTCTCAAAAGTGCCGCGTCCAGAGCCGGTGATGAACCCGAGCATGCTCGGCGAGTGCAAGGCAGACGCTGATTGCACCAGCAAGCCCTATGGTTGGTGCAGCTCAGGCGTACAAGTAGAAGCCGCTTATTGCAGCTATGGCTGCGTCAAAGACAGCGATTGCGCGAGCGACCAGCTGTGTGAATGCGCCGAACCCGTTGGACGCTGCGTGCGCGCAGACTGTAAGACCGACGCCGAGTGCGAGCCGGGCTTCTTGTGCAAGGCGTATGATTCGAGCGGCGGTTGCGGGATCACCAACTACACCTGTCAAACTCCCGCCGATACCTGCGGTAGTGACCTGAGCTGCGGTGGCGGCGGCGACCTTCAAGGCCGATGTCGCTACGATGTTCAGGCGCAGCGTTTTCAATGCGTCGATGGCTCCTGCGCGATCGGTCGCCCGTTCCTGATCGAAGGCACGGAGCGGCTGGCGCCGAAGGCCGCGCGCACGGATTGGACCGAGCTCACGCAGCTGTCGAAACCCGTGCATTTGGAGGATGCGCTGCGCACTCGGCTGACCGAGAAGTGGACGCGCATCGCGTTGATGGAGCACGCTTCGATCGCGGCCTTCGCCCGCTTCTCGCTCCAGCTGATGAGCCTCGGTGCTCCGGCGGAGTTGATCGAGTGCGCTACGAGGGCCATGGCCGACGAGACCAAGCACGCCAAAGCCTGCTTTGCCATCGCCAGCCACTATGCGGGCGAGTTGCTCGGCCCAGGGCGCTTGGCCATCGAGCGTAGCTTGGACGAATCGTCATTGACCGAGATCGTGCTGAACACCATTCGCGAAGGCTGCGTGGGCGAAACCGTGGCGGCCATCGAGGCCCGCGAAGCCGCCGAGCACGCCGAAGATCCCGCCCTCCGCGCGCTGCTGCTCGCGATCAGCGAAGACGAAACGCGGCACGCCGAACTTGCCTATCGCTTCGTGCAGTGGGCGTTGACGTTGGGCGGATCGGAGCTCGACCTCACGGTGCAGCGCGAGTTCAGCGCGCTCGCGGTCGAGGCGCGGCACACTTTGCACAAGCCGAATGGCGCTGACAACGACCTACTTCGACATGGCATCGTGTCCGAGCCGATGCGCGAAGCCATCCGGGCGCAGGCGCTGACCAAGGTCATTTTGCCGTGTGCTCGTGCGCTGTCAGGCGCTCGCGGGCAGCAACACTTGGAACTCGCGGCCGACCGACAACACGTTCGAGTCCTTGCCTGAGTGATGGATGCGATGAGTCGAAGAGAGCTGACTGCCCGGTAGGCAGCAGGCCAAAGTGAACGCCGCGTCCCAGCGCAAGAGCGCAAGCACGCGGTCGACGCCGACATGCGCGTGCACGAACGTGACGAGCGTGCGCATCACGGGCAAATCATTCAGCTCGGCGGCGACCGCCTCGATGCGCGCCTTGCGCCATTCGAAGCGTTCGATGCCGTACTGATCGCGCCAAGCCTCGACCAGGGGCTCGTTGAGCACCGGATCGATGCTGATATTGCTGGCGCCGGTCTTGATCGAAAACAGCGCGGCGGTGCGCGCGTGCGCGCCGTCCCCGATGTGCAGCACGCGCAGCGGCTCGCCGTCACGAATCAGCGGGCGCAAATGCGCGAGCGCCGAGAAGCTCTCGGTCAGCTCCTTGGCGGGCTTGGGCCCCTTGGCGAACAGCGGCCAGAGCGCGGCGAACGATTCACGGCGCATCAAGCGATCCAGATACGTGCTCTGCCCAGTGAGCGCACTGCCGTGCTCGCCGTTCGTATCACACGCTTCTAGATCGCTCACCCGAGCACCCTAGCTCGGCAGCTCCGCCCTGTGCGGCAATTCAGCTGAGCGCCGAAAGTACGCGATCCAGCGCTTCGTAGCTCTGGTTGGCGCCGCCTTCCATGCCCGACTTCATCATGCCGTCGCGCTCGGCGGCGGTGTGGAAGAGCGAGGTACTGACCAGCTTGGTGCGGCCGTCTGCGAGCTGTTCGAGCGTCAGGGTCTGGATCAAAACGTGCGCCGGCATGCCGTCCCATTCGAAGCTGGACACGATCCGTTCGGTGGGCACGATTTCCCGGTATCGACCCTCGAAACCATGCACGCCATGTTCGCTGTGCTCGACGAAACGCCAGTGGCCGCCCCGTTCGAATTCGAAGCGCTCGATCACCACACGATTGCCGCGCCCCCACCACTGGGCGAGGAGCTCCGGCTCGGTCAGCGCTTTCCAAACACGCTCACGCTTCGCGTTGAAAAAGCGCTCCAGGCGAAATTCTCGCTCGCTCGGCGTGCTGAGGATTGCGCGCGCAGGCGCGCTGAGTGTCGTGTTCATCATTCATCACCTTTCGTTCGTTCGAGAAATGCCTCGAGATGATCGAGGCGTTCGTCCAACATTTGCTGGTAAGCACTGATCCACGCGGACTCGTCTTGCAAGCGTCGGGGGCCGAGCTTGCAGCTGCGCACTCGCCCCACCTTCTCGGTCGTGAGCAGGCCGGCGCCTTCGAGAATGGAGACGTGCTTCTTGATGCCGGTGAGGGTCATCTCGAACTGGGCCGCTAGATCACTGATCGAGGCTTGGCCCCGGCCGAGCTGCTCCAAGATCCCGCGCCGGGTCCGATCAGACAGCGCCGCGAAGGCGCCATCGAGCTGAGCCGCACACTGAACCATATAGTTCAGTATAGAGCGACGGCCTCGCGGCGCAAGTGTTTTGAGCCAAATCATCAACAGAACGCCGCGACCATCGGCCACCGGGCCGGGCGCGAGGAAATTTGTCCGGCGGCGGTCGAGTCAGACGTCGAGAAGTCGTAGTCAGCGACATTGGCCAGGAGAGCACGATGAGTGAGTTCGTTTACCTGTTTAGAACCGGCGAGGCCGAACAACGCGCAGCCATGGGTACAGCCGAGCGTGCGCAAAAGAGCATGCAAGTGTGGCTCGCTTGGATCCGCGACTTAGAAGCCAAGGGACATCTGAAGAACCCCGGACAGCCGCTCGCCCTAGAGGGTAAAGTGGTGCGCGGCCCGAGCCACGTGATCACGGATGGTCCGTATGCCGAGGCCAAGGATCTGGTGCTCGGATTCATGATCATCGAGGCGCGCGATCTCGCGCACGCGGCCGAATTGGCGATCGGCTGTCCTATCGCAGTCGGCGGCGGCTCGGTCGAAATCCGCCCGGTCGGCATGTCCCCCACGCCGACCCAGGGGGACGCAGCATGAGGCGGATCGTGATGTTCAACCGCGTCTCCGTGGATGGATACTTCGCGAGCGAGGATGGCAACCTGGACTGGACCGTCCCCGACGAAGCGATCGACCAAGCGGGCGCCGCGCGCATGAACGAATTCGACACCATGCTGTTCGGACGCCACACCTACGACGCGTTCGAGAGCTTTTGGCCGCACGCGGAAGGCGATTCAGACACGGCAAGTGATCCGCACACGGCTGGCCGGCGTTCGAAAACACTGCTCGCAATGGCGAGCTGGATCAATCGCACGGCCAAGTTCGTGTTTTCGACCAAGAAGAAGACGGTTAGCTGGCAAAATTCGCGACTCTTTTCCAAGCTCGACCCCGCCGAAATCGAGGCGCTCAAGCGAGCCCCCGGCAAAGACCTGATCGTATTCGGCAGCGGCTCACTCGTCTCTCAGCTGACCGAACACGGCTTGATCGACGAATACCAATTCATCGTGGGGCCGTTACTCCTGGGCAGCGGTCGTTCGCTGATCCAGGGCGTGTCCCAGCGCCTGCCGCTCCAGCTCTTGGAGGCGAAGCCGTATGCCTCGGGCAACCTCATGCTGCGCTACGCGCCCCGACCCTAGGTATTCCACTTGAATAGCGCGCTGCTGTTCCGTCGCGAATCGGGGCGCTTGGTCGCAGCGCTCACACGCATCTTCGGCGTGCACAACTTGGCGCTCGTCGAGGATGTCGTTCAAGACGCTTTCTCGCGAGCGCTCGAAGTGTGGGGCGCGCACGGGGCGCCGGAGAATCCGTCCGCGTGGCTGATGACCACGGCCAAGAATCGCGCGCTCGACATCGTGCGACGCGAACGCACGGCGCAGCGTTTCGCGCCCGAAATGGGCCGTTTGCTCGAGACCGAATGGACCCTGACGCCGCTTCTCGAAGAAGCGTTCGCCCCGCGCACCATCCGCGACGAGCAACTGCGCATGATGTTCTCGTGCTGCCAGGCAACGCTGAGCGAAGAGGCCCAGCTCGCGCTGATCTTGAATATCCTCTGCGGCTTCGGCGCGCACGAAATTGCCAGCGCATTGCTCGTCGGCAAAGCCGCCGTCGAAAAGCGCATTTCGCGCGGCAAGAAGCTGCTTGCGGAGAGCCGGCGCTTGTTCGAGCTGAGCGGCGCAGATTTCGAAGCACGCGCTTCGACGGTCCGGCACGCGCTGTACCTGCTTTTCAACGAGGGCTACCACGGCGCATCGGACGAGCCGGTCCGTCGTGAGCTGTGCGCGGAAGCGCTACGGCTCACGCAGCTCCTGCTCGAATATCCACCGGCCGCGACCCCCACGACGTTCGCACTCGGCGCGCTGCTCTGCCTGCACGCCGCCCGTTTGCCGAGCAAGCTCGACGCCGATGGCGCTTTGAATGCGCTCGCCGACCAAGATCGCACTCGTTGGGACGCTCGGCTCGCGGCCCAAGGCCTGCACTTTCTCGAGCAATCCGCGGCCGGCAGCGAACTGTCGACTTATCACCTGGAGGCAGCGATCGCCGCCGTGCATGTCGGCGCGCGCACCCTAGCAGACACCGATTGGGCAGCCATCGTGCCGTTGTACGATCGTTTGCTGAGCATTGCCCCGTCCCCCGTGGTCGCTCTCAATCGAGCGATCGCCATCGGACAACGCGACGGCGCGGAGCGAGGACTCGCCGAGCTGCACGCAATCGTCGATCGCGATCGACTCGGTATGTACCCCTTCTACCCCGCGGCCATAGGCGAGCTCGAACTCGGTCGCGGCAATCCCGCCGCCGCGCGCACGTACTTCGAGGCCGCGCTCCAGTTGAGTAGAAATGATGCGGAGCGGCGCTTCCTAGCCAAACGTGTGTTTGCGTGTACTACGGGCGGCGAGCGCGACTGAGCCGCGACGGCTCGGCGCGCCCGCGCGTTCGAGCCCTACCCGGAGCTGTGCGCGCGCACGACCGTCAACACCCGAACGGCGCGATCGCTCTTACCCAAGTCCTTTGCCATGTTTGTCGCCTTTCTCGAGGGAGAAGCCTGGCGGGGAGCAAAGGATTCAGGTTTTTCTGGAAACGTGCGACGATTTCTAGTCTATCTGTGTCATGGCTTCGCGAGATTCAGCAGGCAAGGCAAAGCCGAAGGCCAAGGCGAGCAGCAAGCCGAAAGCCGTTCCGAGTAAGAAAGGCCCAGTCAAGCTGCTCGCCGGTGGCAATCCGCAAATCGCGAAGGCCGATGGCGACGCGCCCGTGCAAGCGTACATCGCTGCGCTACCGGGCTGGAAGCGCAGCGTCGCAAAGCGGCTCGACGCCTTCATCGTGCAAACCGTGCCGCACGTAAAGAAGGCCGTGAAGTGGAACTCTCCACTCTACGGCATCGCGGATCAGGGCTATTTCCTGGGCTTCCACAGCTTCACGCGCTACCTCAAGCTGACGTTCTTCCGCGGCACGTCACTGCGACCGGTGCCACCGGGTGAAAGCAAGAACGAGCAGACGCGCTACCTCGATATCCACGAACACGACGAACTCGACGAAGCCCAGTTTGCGAAGTGGTTGAAACAGGCGGCCGCGTTGCCTGGTTGGATCCCCTAGCCGCGAAAGACGCTCGAGCAGACGATTTACGCCGCCTCCACTCGGTCGCGGTACGCTTCAATCGTCTTCTTCCACATCGGGCGATCCAGGCAGCGTTGCTGATACGAAAGTACGTGCGGGTGCGGCTTCAGCAGACTCTGGTCGGTGCCGGCGCTGATCACATGCGTCATCAGGATATCGGCCACCGTGAACTCGTCTGTGGCGACAAATCGTCGATTGGCAAGCCAGCCGTCGAGCTGCTCGAGGCGCATCTTCGCCCAGGCCTTGAGCGCGTCGCTCGGCTTCGTGCCTTTGCCCTCGTACATGTCGACGAACCATGACGTCAGCACGGGGACTTCGATCGTATTCAGTGCGGCGAGGCTCCAGCGCAGCACTTGCGCCTCGCCGGCGAGGTCACGCGGCATCAGCTTGCCGGTCTTGCGCGCCAGGTACAGGAGGATCGCACCGGACTCCGTGACCACGACGCCGTCGTCGACGATCACGGGGAGCTGGCCGAACGGGTTTTTGGCACGGAACTCCGGCGTATCGAGCTCGTGATTCGGGTGATCGATACCGACGATTTCGTACGGCAGCGCCATTTCCTCGAGCGCCCAGAGAACGCGCAGGTCCCGCGTGTTGCCGCGAGCGAACTCATTCACGCGAGAGAAGCCATAGACTTCGAGCATCCAGGCACCCTAGCGCAAACCAACGCTCCCCTTCCAGAGCCGTTCGAGCTTGGAATTGGGGCCAAATTGTTACTCGACAGCCGTCAATCTTGGGTCTTCGCCACGCCGGCAACGTGTCTGCCTTGCTCGCGGCGGTCGCGATGCGTGAAGCAAGGTTCGCGGCGGCCGAGGTGATCGACGGCGGCTCCCCGCGCGAGAAGGAGCCGAAGTACTTCGGCATGGCCGAACGCGGCCGCGCCGTGCAGCGCGGTTTCGTTGCTTTCATCGAGAGCTCCACAAGTAAGAACTTTGCGTCCCATGTCGTCGTGGACTTCGCTTACCGCGAGAAAACCGCCAATTCGGGATATGTCCGTGACCGGCACGATCCGCTGCAGCGCGCCCTCGAATGGATGCGCCAACTGGAGACCGGCGAGGTCGCCTCTCGAGCCGCAATCGCTCGGCGTGAGGGCATTTCCTTGGCTCGTGTGACGCAAACCTTGAACCGGTTGGGCGCGACCATGGCCGCTCGTCAACGGGCAGGATAGACTCGGAACGTGGAACAGACCGCCTACCACGTGGTTCGCGAGCCCGATCCCGAAGGCGGCCATGTCGCCGTCGTGCCCGCGTTCCCAGGCTGCCACAGCCAAGGCGAGACCGCGGAGGAGGCGCTGTCGAACGCGCGCGAAGCCATCCTGTCGTTGCCGGCGCTCCCGCGCGTATCGGGGCGAGAAGCGGCTCGCGCGTTCGCCTCCCTCGGCTACGAGATCCTGCGCCAACGAGGCAGCCACTTGCGACTACGGCATCCGACCAATGCTCGCTTGCCGCTCACAGGTCCGGACCGTGGTGAACTGAAAACGGGCCTCCTGCGTGCCCTCATTCGCGACGCCGGCATGTCCATCGAGGAGTTCGTCGAGGCTCTGCGGCGATGAACCCAGCGTCGCCTTCCGCCCGCGCGATTGTGATCGGTACCGACAGCTCTGAGCAGCTCTCGATACACGTGACGCGGCGCGAATTTCCCGAAGCATCCGACTACTGGGACGGTAACTGGGTGTACGCGACGATCCAGATCCGCGCGGGTGCGTTTCGCGGCACGTACGAGGCCCTCCTCCGCAGCAATGAGCTTGCTTCGTTCAGGGATCAGCTCGCGACGCTTCACGACGCGCTCAACGGATCCGCAACCTTCGAGACGATGGAGCACTGGCTCCGCGTCGACATTCAGGGCGACGGCCGCGGCCACTTTCTGGCCAAATGCGAGGCGCGTGATCAGCCTGGGGTTGGCAACACTCTTCGCTTCGAGCTCGCCTTCGACCAGACCGAATTGCCCCCAGTGCTGGCAGCGCTGGACGAAGTCGTTCGAGCGTTCCCTGTCAAAGGCGACCCGTGATCAGAAAACACGAAAGCCCCGAGGCGTTTGCCTCGAGGCCTTTTCGTTGCTCCCGAAGCGTTCGATTTCTCGAACCTGGAAATACGCGAAAATTGCGCAACAACCGGCTCCCACCCCGCCAATCAGCGCCCGGGCGCGCCCTGTCGACAAAATCGAGCGGGCCGACAGGTTCCGTTCGCTGATGGTCTCGGAGGGGCTCACGCGCGCGGGCCTGGCCAGCAGGCTCGGTGTCTCGCGGGCGTGGGTAACGAAAGTCCTTGGCGCGGACGAGGGGCTCTCAAAGTAGTTCTTTGATGGCGATCTTGTGTAGTTCGTCGCGGCCCTGCAACATTAATCGGAGGTCATCAATTCGCGGAGCTGGACTTAGGCTGTAGCGGAAGGTCGTCGCATACAACGACAGCTTTTCATAACCTGCGAAACGCTCACGCCAGGGATCACCGTCTGGCAGAGGAAGGGGTTCCCCGCCACCCGCCCGACCGTCAATGAGCAGTGCCAAATCATGATCCTTGGTGTTGACGAGCCCCCGATGGAGGCGAACGGCCCCCAGAATCTTCTCCGCAGCCTGCTGCAGATGATTTGCGGCGAGGACGTTGGGGGGCTCTTCAAGAAGCCGCGCTGCGGCGTTCAAATCGAGCGCAGCTGCATCCAGCCGCTTTTGGATCGGTTTCTTGCTGGCGGCGTCACCTGCCATGGACGAGTCGCCCTTCGCGAGCGACAGCTTCGGCAAGTTCGCCGAAAATGCGTCGGTCGTGGTCGAAGTCGCGACGTCGGATCGGAAAGACATCAACCCGCAGACGTCGAAGGTCCCGTAGGCGCGGCCACAGCGTGCCAAGGTCGAGTCGATCATCACCTGCAGAGTCGGGGAGCACCGCCATTAGGTCCCAGTCGCTGTCAGGACGGTGAGTCGCTCGCGCGCGGCTACCGAACAACCAGACTTCTTCCGGCTGAAGCACCTCGAGTATCCGATCCATAACGCCATCGGGGAGCCCAGCCGTCGTCATGGGTGGAATTGTAGCGGCAATCCTCGATCCCGACAAACCGACGCCCACGCCCTCGCCCAATCTTCTTCCATCGTGCTACGGCAAACGCCACGCCCTCGACCGTCGCTCGTCCCACCAGCGAGCCAACGCCTGGGCGGCGGCGAGCAGCGCGAAGCCGGCAGCGCCCAGCATACCGCACACGAAGCCGAGCAGAGCCAGGCTCCATCGAGCGTGACCACACACCCCGCGCCTGCCATCGCCAGCCAGCCAGAGGGGCTGCGGGCAATGCCGGTGCTGCCGGCGCTAAAGATTCGCCTTACGCGGCTGCCTGATCCCGTGAGGGTCTACGGCGTTGTTGGGAGATACCTGGCGGAGTCGATGTGCACATTGGTCACGGCGGCACTCTGTTGGCGATTCCGGACGAAGTTGATTGGGAGAACGAGCTTGGTGACGCTCAATCTCTCTTCAAAGGAGGCCCGGTTCCCTGCACGCTCGTGCGTGATGCGCTGCTCGACGCATCCCAGCAAGAGCGCGATAAATTTACCCGGATGTCACCCGAGGTCCACGCTGCGGTGAACGCGGGCGACCGTGCCGCGCACGTGCTTGGCCGCCAGCTCTACACCTCGACTGACAATGCGGTCGAAGGCTGTCTCGATTGGTTGGCGCAACTGACGGCCACAGACGGCATGACAATCGTCCGCAGCGATCTCACGGTCCTAGCGTTCGGGGTGATCATTCAGGCTAGAAGCGACAGCGAGGATCCACGCATCGTGCGCCAGGGTCTCTTCGAGGCGACTCCCACCGATATTCGACTCGCGGACCTTGGCGGGGGCCGGCACCAGTCGGCTGCGCGGGCCTGCATCAGGCTGAAGGGCGCGGTCGCCTACGTGGCATCGCAAGACGGAGGCCTCACAACCATGCGCTGGGACGAAAAGTGGAACGCACTCGTAGTGATGCGGGACTTGGAGCTTCTGCTGTAGCCCGGGCGGGGGAACGTCGCCCATGGCGCTCAAAGCCCCACGCTTCGCAACGATACCCCGGAAGCCGCCGCAGCTTCCTTCTGCTGCGGATTCGGCTTTTCTCGTTGCTCCGACTCTAGGACTCGAACCTAGGACCCGGCGATTAACAGTCGCCTGCTCTACCAACTGAGCTAAGTCGGAATATCTGTGAGGACGCGAGACATTAGTCGCCGAAGTTCTAAGGTCAAGCAGATCCGTTCACTGTGATTGCGCCCGGTGCGATCGCCCGAGATTTGGCGGACCCGCTACACACATTCGGTGCATTTCGGCCGGCGAGCGGCCACCGAGGGGGCTCTTTTCGGGCTTCAGTCGTTGACGGATCGGCGGGCCGGATGCCATAGCGCGTGGGTGACGACGCCTGCATCCGAGATCGCGGCTACGCCGAAGGCGCTGTCCGCGGAGCCTTCAGCGCCCGCGGCGGCAGAGCCGCCTTCTGCCACGGACGTGACACGCACGGCCGGCCGAGGCGGGCTCGCGGTTGCGTTTGCCAAGGTCTATTTTATTTTCGTCGGCCTCGTGCAGCAGATCGCCTTGCCGCGCTTGCTCGGTTTGGACGGGTACGGCGCGCTCGCCAGCGCGTTGTCGATCGCCGGCATCACCTACAATCCGGTGACCACGACCTCGATTCAGAGTGTCAGCCGCGCCGTCGCGCAGTCCGCGCCGGAGGCTCAAGCGGGCACGATCCGCCGCGTGTTCACGGTGCACGCGGTGTTCGCGGTGTTGCTGGCGGGCGGGTTCGTTTTGCTCGCGCCGACGATCGCCGATTGGGTGGGCGCGCGCCACGTGGTCGGCCCGCTGCGCATCTTGAGCGTAGTCATGCTGATGTACGGGCTGTACACGCCGCTGATCGGCGTGCTCAACGGGCAACGCAAGTTCGTCGCTCAAGCGACGCTCGACGTGATCGCCGGCACGCTGCGCACCGCGGGCCTGATTGGCGGTGCATTCGTGTTCGCGCGCTACGACTTGGCGGTGGAGGGCGCGACCGTCGGCTTCGTCGGCGGGGCATCGCTGATCCTGACGGCGGCGCTGTTCTTGGTCGGCATCGGAAAGCGTGGCCCGTCTTCGATCAGCGTGCGCGCGCACGTGATGTTTGCTCTGCCGGTCTTGCTCGGCCAAGTGCTGTTCAACTTGCTCTTGCAAGCGGACCTCACGCTACTGCGCCGCTTCGCTTCCCAGGCAGCGATCGCTCAGGGTCTGGCCGCCGCAGCGGCCGATCCGCTGGTGGGTGCTTATCGCGCGACCCAGTTGTTTTCGTTTCTGCCCTATCAGCTGCTGATCGCAGTGACCTTCATCTTGTTCCCCATGCTGGCCGCCGCTGCGCGCGATGGCGATCGCGCCGCGGTCGCGCGCTACGTGCGGACGGGCGTGCGTTTGGCGCTGGTGCTTGCCGGTCTGATGGTCAGCGTGACCGCAGGCCTCAGCGATCGCTTGCTATTCTTGGTCTTTGGCCAAGAAGCTTCGGTGCTGGGCGGGACATCGCTCGAGCTGCTCGCGATCGGCTTTGGCGGCTTTGCCATCTTCGGCGTGTTGACGACGGTGTTGAACAGCCTGAAGCACGAGCGTGAAACGGTCATCGTCACCGCGGTTGCCGTAACCCTCGTCGTGGCGCTGTGTTACTGGCGCGTGCGCGGCGCGCCGTTCGACCAGCGCCTGCTGCTCTACACGGCACAAGCGACCGCCGCGGGCTTGTTCGTGGCCACGCTTTCGGCGGCCTTTTTCGTGTATCGCGCGGCAGGCACGGTGGCGCCTCCCCTGACGCTAGTGCGCGTCCTGCTGGGCGTGGGCGTTGCCACGACCCTGGGTCGAATTCTGCCCCAAGCCGGCAAAATTGTAACACCTGTGTATGCCGCCTTGGTCGCGCTCGCGTATGTACTGATTTTGCTGGTCACGCGCGAATTGGCAGCCGCTGATTTGGCGACGTTGCGCGCCGTCGCGGCCAAACGCGGCAGCCGCTAGTGCTAGGGTTGCGCATGGCTCGCGCGATTTTCATTTGGCTCCCCAGCACGATCGCGCTGGCGCTGTGCGCGTGCGGGGGCTCTTCAGAGGGCGGCTTCTTCAGCGATATAGTGAGCGGTGCAGGTGGCACGGGCCACGCGGGTACGACATCGCGCGCCGGCTCGACTTCGAGTTCCGGCGGCCCGAGCAGCGCGGGCAGTCCGAGCAACGCGGGCAGTCCGAGCAACGCGGGCAGTCCGAGCAGCGCGGGCAGCCCAAGCACCGCCGGGCAAGGCGGAGCAAGCGCCGGTAGCGGCGGAGCCCAAACCGCGGGCGCTAGCTCTGGCGGCCGCGCCGGCTCGACCAGCAGCGGCGGCACGGGCGGCAGCGGCGCGACGGGTGGCGGTGGCGCAGCGGCGGGGCATGGCGGCTCGCAATCTGGCTCCTCCGGTTCAGGCGGCGCCAATCAATCGACCTGCAACGAGTTGCTCAAGCAAGCCAATCAACAGTTGGACGAAGCGCGCGCCTGCAATTTCGCGGCGAATTCGCAGCAATGCACGGGCACGGTGAAGAACCCGTGCAACTGCGAAGTCTCCGTGCACCGGGACGACGCGCCGGAAACCAAGGCTTACTTGGCCACGCTCAAGCAGATCATGGCCAACAACTGCGTACAGGTCTGCACCGCCGCTTTGTGCAAACCGGTAACCATCGGGCAATGCAAACAGTCGGGCTCGAGCACGATGGGCATGTGCGTAGCAGCCAGCAACGGCCCCGGCCCGAGCCTCTGATTTCCTCTCGATTGTGCGGCAGGGGCGGCGCGTCGCTCAAGTCTCGATCGCTTCACGCACGAACAGATCTTCCAATGTCTCGTGGCGCGGAGTGACCTCGGAAATCGAGAAGCCGAGCTCGAGGGCGCGCTTCAAGATCGTCGCTACGTTGGCCTCGCCCTCGATACCGAGCACGAGCCGCGGGCCCAAACGCTGCACCGCGCAGCCGGAAGCTTCACACTCCGTCGCGAATTCATCGCCGGCTCCGAGCACGACCACGTCCGTGCGCCGCACCTCTTTGCGCAGCAGCTCTCCGAGGCGACCGCTGACCACGACTTCGCCACGGCGGAGGATGGCTACGCGGTCGCACATGGCCTCGACGTCACTCAAAATATGCGTGGAAAAGAAGATGGTGCGGCCGTTCTTGCGCTCGTCCAAAATCAGGTCCCGCACTTCTTTGCGCCCAACCGGGTCTAGCCCGCTCATCGGCTCATCCAAGATCAAGAGCTCCGGATCCGAAACCAAGGCGGCGGCTAGCCCGGTGCGCTGCAGCATGCCCTTCGATAAGCGCCGAACCGGCCGATCCGCGGCGTACAGCACGCCAACCTGATCCAGCACCTGGCGCGTGCGATCGCGCGCGGCGCGCGCGGAGAGCCCCGACAAGCGCGCACACAGCTCGACGAACTCGGTTGGCGAGAGGTACGGATACACGTACGGGTTTTCCGGCAAAAATCCAACGCGAGCGAGGGCGCGCGGGCTCGGAACCGGGTCACCAAACAGCGTGGCCTCACCACCGCTGGCCGCGATCAAGCCGGTCAGCATCTTGATCGTGGTCGTCTTGCCGGCACCGTTGGGGCCGAGGAAGCCAAAAATCTCGCCGCTCTCGACCTCGAACGAGACGCCCTTCACCGCCAGCACCCGGCGCATGAAGAAGCCTTGGCGAAACTCCTTGCGGAGTCCGGTCACGCGAATCAGAGTGCTCACGGGATCAAGGGTAGTGGTGGTGGTGCGCGGGAGCAAAACGCTCGGGAGGGCGGAGCGACGAAACCGGTGTCGGTGGGCCCCAATCATCCGTCCTCGGAGGCCCCACGGGCTCGCCTCGGGCCTTTGGGCTTGCCGGCGCGCGGGCCTACGGGCGGCCTCGAGACACAGCTGCCCCTGGCAGACATCGACAGACACATCGGGAGCCGCGCCCATGGGCCCAACGGCACAAAAAACATGTTAACTATGGCGCGGACGAGTCAGCGCTCGGCGCTCAGGGAACGAGGAATGATGAAACGGGTTGGTCTAGCTTCTGTGTCGCTCTTGGGTTCCCTCTTTCTGGCTTCGAGCCTGCACGCACAGGTCGACGCGCCGGCTCCGGCGCCGGCACCCGCGGCTGCGGAGCCGGCTCCTGCGACACCCGCCGCGCCCGTTGCTGCTCCACCCGCCGCATCGGCCTCAGCCTCCGCGTCCGTCAGCACGGACGGAGCGAGCGCGCAGAACTACGACGTCGATGCCGCTGTCGATCCGGCCTCGGCTGACGAGATCGAACTCGAGCGCCGCTGGCGCGCGGAGTCGTTGCATCTCGGCAGCACGCTGAGCGGTTCCACCGGTCTCTTGCACGTGAGCGAAGCCGGCGCCGGTGCACCAGGAACGTTCCGCTTCGCCGCCACTGGCTCGTACTTCGCGGGCACGGGCTTCTTGTGCAACAGCAGCTCGCCCTGTCCAACCTTCGTCAACGACCCTTCGCAGCCGCAGACTGAAGATGACGTGACACGCGCAGGCGCGCACATGGCGCTGTCCGTCACTGTACTGCCGTTTTTGGAAGCTTTTGCCGGCTTTCACAATCATGCCACGAGCGATAGCCGGGGCCGCCCGCAGCTGCTTCAGGTGCTCGGCGACACGAATCTCGGCGTGAAAGGCTTCATGCCGCACACGCCGGATGGCATCTTCACGTTCGGCGGCGCGGCCGAGCTGTGGCTGCTCAACGGCACGGGCGGCGTTGGCTTGGACGGCGCGAGCACCAGCTTCGCGCTGCGGGCTTTGGCCACCGCGGATCTGAACAACCGCTCGAAAGTCGCCGATCGCATTCCCCTCCGCTTCCACGCCAACGTCGGTTACCTGTTCGACAACTCCGGCAAGATCGTCAGCACGGTCGAGAGCACTCCGCCCCCGAATGGGCGCGGCGCGCCCGTTTCACGCATCGAGCGCTTCGGTCTGGACATCAACCGCGTGGATTTTTTCCAGATGGGCTTCGCTGCCGAATACGTGCACGAATTCGTGCGGCCGTTCATCGAATGGTCGATCGACGTCCCGGTAAATCGTCAAAACTACACCTGCGTCGTCCGCCAAGCCGAAGCCAATGGGGATTTGTGCTTGGGCCTGAATCAGGGCATGTCCACGACGCCGTCGCGTTTCACCGTGGGCGCGCGGGCGTTCCCCTGGCCAGATCACGGGCTGTCCCTCCTTGCCGCTTTCGACGTCGGCACCGGCGCCACTTCCAAGTTCGTCGAGGAGATTGCCCCCGAGTTGCCCTGGAATTTCTACTTCGCGGTGGGCTACGCCTTCGATACGGTGGCGCCCAAGCCCATCATCCAGCAAGTGCCCGCTCCGGCGCCGGTCGCCGTCGCCGCCCACGAGAGCGTGGTCGAGGGCATCGTGGTCGAGAAGAACACCACGAACCCGGTGGTCGATGCGCTGATCAAGTACGACGGCCGCCCGCTCACCGGCATGATCGCCGGACCCGACGGCACCTTCCGCACCGCAAACCTCGAGCCCGGTACGTACACGTTCAACGTGACTGCGAGCGGCTATCGCGACGGCCAATGTGCCGCGACCATCGAGGCCCCCGGCGCCGCCGCTGCGAAGCCTACGCCTGGCACGGTCGTCGCTCCCGGTGAGCCCGGCTCGGTCGCGGTCCAAGTTCCCGGCGCGCCCCCGCCGGCAGCCAGCAGCACTGGCCCGAGCGTGGTCAAAGTGCAATGCGAACTCGAAGCGCTGCCGAAGGTCGGCTCGGTCGTGGGCTCGGTCACCGATCCGGAGACCAATCAGCCCGTGGACGGCGCGCACATCGAGGTCACCGATCGCCTCAATCGCAAGCTCGACCTCAAGGCGGACTCGAACGGCGCGTTCCGCTTCGAAAATGTGCCACCCGGACCGCTCAAGTTCGCGGTCGATGCCCCCGGTTATTTCACGGCCGTGGCCGAGGTCAACGTGCGCGCGCGCGAAGAAGCTCAAGCGCGCATGCTGCTCAACAAGCGCCCCACGCAGCCCAACGTGGTCGTCGCCGGCAAAGAGATCAAGCTGAAGAAGCAGGTCCACTTCCAGCATGACTCCGCCGAGATCTTGCCTGACTCACAAGGCATCGTGGAAGAGCTCGCGGAGCTGATGACGAAGCGCCCCGACATCAAAAACGTGGAAGTCCAAGGCCACACCGACGACACGGGCGTCGCCGCATACAACATGCGCCTCAGCCAATCGCGTGCCCAAGCGGTCGTCGATGCCATCGCCTCGCACGGTGTCGACTCTTCGCGGATGAAGGCCAAGGGTTACGGTCAAGAGAAGCCCCTCGTGCCCAACACCACCGAGCCGAACCGCGCCAAGAATCGCCGCGTGCAGGTGATGATCACCGAACAGGGCAAGTAACGAACGACGCGCCGTGAACACAGCGCACCGTGAGGTGCGCTGCTGGATCGACGGGCTTCGTGATAGCCGAAGGGGTGCAAGCGCCCCCTCTTGGGAAGACGTCTCAGGGCGCGGGCGAGTCCTGTTCGCTCAACGCCCAGCGCGTATCCAGGTATTTCTCGATTCCATTCACCTCGACGAGCGTCAGCGTGCGCGAGTACAGAATGATCTCAGAAATCTGCCCGGTGAAGTATTTGCAACCGCCTTCATACAGGGTGTGACCAACGAAGTTGTACAACCGCACTCCCGAGCTCGGCAGTGCGGGCAGAGGCATCGCGAGCGTACCCTTGGCGCTACCGTTGATCCGTAACTCACTCGCGACAGTGGAGCGATGAACGGCGGTGTACAGCGAGAAACGCTGATGATCGATGGTGGTCGTCGATTGGAAGTACGACGTGGCTACCTCGTACGCCCATTTGTCCTCGAACATGCCCAGGGCAATGTCGTCAATCTCGCTGCCGTTCGAGAATTCGAGCATCGACTCGCAGTCGGCGGTGGTCGGTTTGGCGACGATGAAACCCGTCACGCCCTTGCTGAAGTCACCGAAGCCGTCGGCAAATCTCAGGAACTGCTCCTGCCCGCCATCGAACTCGATTGTGGGTCGACCGTCGAAGCCATCGGCTAGGTACGTCGGTCGCGCGGTGCCGGTGGCGGTGGCATCCAATTGGTTCCCCGATTGGTCCAGCCAAGTTTGGACGTGCCCCTCCTTCTGCTGAATGCCGAAGTCGGCGCGGAGCCAGACCAAGAGTCCTGGCTGGGGCAGCGTCGGATCGCTCAGCGAACCTCCCGTTCCGCTGCCGCTGCTGCCGCTCGTGCCGCCGCTGCTGCTGCCGCCGCCAGCGATGCCAGGCAGACCGCCAACCCCACCGTTTGCATGCGCGCCGGCTCGCCCACCGGGATCACCCGAGTCACTCCCCGCATCGCCCGCGTCAGCGTCGTCGTGGCCGGCACTCCCACCTGCTTCTGTTTCACCGCCGGCTTGGGCATCGACGCGGCCCGCGCTCGAAGAGCCCGCGGTTGCCCCAGACCCCGTATTGGCAACGAACTTCTCGCCACAGGCAGCGAACGCGACGCACAGCCCCAAAACCGCAAAACGACTTCTGCTCACGATCAGCCAAGGTACTTCGCCCGGCGAGTGAGTTCAACTCCGGGGCGCGCTATTCGTTTTCATCTGGAGAGCGAGGTTCGTTTGGCACGACGGTCTCGACGCGCTCGCCGCCTTTCAGGCGGTCTTCGGCCTCGATTTCGTGCAAGAGCTCTTCGACGCGGCGCGAGGCGTCGTGGCCCGCGTCGTAGTGGAAGCGCAGCTCCGGCGAGCGGCGCAATTCCAGTCGGGGTGCGATCAGGCGACGCAGGCGACCTGCCCCTTTGGACAGGCTTTTCATGACCACAGCGCGAACTTTCGGATCCTCGTCCCCAACCAGCAGGCGCACGCCGATTCGGGCCGACATCAGATCATCCGTCACTTCGACGGTGGTGATGACCACCGCCGAAAGCCGCGGGTCGTCTACCTCGCGTCGCATCAACTCGGCGAGGTAAGCACGCATCAACTCGGCAACGCGTTTTCCGCGGCGGCCATCGGTCGTCATTCGTCGTCTCCAGCGGGGAAATCGAAACCGCCATCCGAGAAGGCACCGCGATCGAGCGCTTGTTCGATACCGCCGCGAATGCCCGCGCCGCCATCGCCAAACGAGACAATCTCGGTGGCCACGTCTGCGACCAGCGCATCGTGCGCGCTGCCCGCGAGTGAGGCCAGGAGTGACAAGACCTCCGAGCAGCGGGCGGAGTCGTTCGAGACCACGCTCGCGCCGAGAGTTGCCACCTGCCAGCGCTCGAGATCACCGATCTCTGCGATCGAGATGGGCAGCTTGGCGCGCGCGCGATCCTTCAGGCCCTTCACCACCCGACGCCGGTCCTTGAGCGACCGTGCGCCGGGAATTTGCAGGACAATCCGAGCCACACCAACGAACATTTCTCAGGGTGTCAGGCGCGCGCCTGACCTCACAGCGTTTGCTTGACCTGTTCGATCTCGAACGCTTCGATGATGTCGCCGACCGCGATTTCATTGAAGCCTTCGAGCGCGATACCGCAATCGAAGCCTTCTTTGACGTCGCGAACGTCGTCCTTGAAGCGTTTGAGGCTGCTCATCTTGCCTTGCCAGAGGGTTGCGCCCTCGCGCAAGAGCCGCACGCCGCCCGCGCGTTTCACGACGCCTTCGATCACCATGCAACCGGCGACCGTGCCTGCCTTGCTGAGCTTGAAGACCTGGCGAACCTCGGCTTTGCCGATGTTGCGCTCGACCTGGGTGGGCTTGAGCAAGCCCTCCATGGCCGCCTTCACTTCATCCACCACGTTGTAGATGATGCTGTACTGGCGGATCTCCACGTTCTCTTTTTGAGCGAGCGCGGCAGACTTACCAGCGGGGCGCACGTTGAAGCCGATGATGATCGCACCGGCCGCGACGGCTAGGTTGACGTCGCCTTCGGTGATTGCGCCGGCACCTGCGTGCACCACGCTCACCTTCACCTTTTCCGTGCTCAGGCGAACCAAGGCATCTTCCACGGCTTCGACCGAGCCCTGAACATCCGCCTTGATGATCAGCTTCAGCTCGAGCTGATCGTCTTCTTGCATGGCCTTGGCGAGTTCTTCCAAGGACATCGCGCGCTGACCCGTGGAGGGCGCCAAACTGCGGCGCTCCTTGGTCTTGCGCGTGTCGGCGATCTCCTGCGCCTTCTTCATGTCCTTCATGGCATGAACCGGGTCGCCGGCGCTCGGCACGTCATTTAGACCGATGATCAAGACCGGGGTCGAGGGACCCGCGGTTTCGAGCAAGCGGCCCGACGAATCGTGCATCGCGCGGACCTTGCCGTAGGCACCGCCCGCCAAAATCACGTCACCGCGATTCAGCGTACCGTCCGTCACGAGCACGGTGGCGACCGGACCGCGACCGCGATCGAGCTCGGCTTCGATCACCGTACCGGTCATCGGCTTGTTCGGATTGGCTCGCAAATCGAGCACCTCCGCTTGCAGCGCGATGGTCTCGAGCAGCTGGTCGACGCCCGCGCGCGTGAGCGCAGAGACGCTTTGATAGAGGGTGTCACCGCCCCATTCTTCGGCCACGAGCCCGAGCTCACTGAGCTGGCGCTTGACGCGCTCCGGATTGGCGTCCGGCTTGTCGCTCTTGTTGATGGCGACGACGATTGGCACCTTGGCCGCTTTGGCGTGATTTACCGCCTCACGGGTTTGGGGCATCACGCCGTCGTCAGCCGCGACGACGAGCACCACGAGATCCGTGGTTTGCGCGCCGCGCATACGCATCGCGGTGAACGCCTCGTGGCCAGGCGTGTCGAGGAACGTCACGGGCCCGTGCGCGGTCTGTACCGAGTACGCGCCGATGTGCTGGGTGATGCCGCCGGCTTCACCGGAGACGACGTTCGTCTTGCGGATCTGATCGAGCAAGCTCGTCTTACCGTGATCGACGTGGCCCATGATGGTCACTACGGGCGGACGAGTCACGCGATCGGCCGAATCATCCTGCTCGCTGCCTTGTGCGGCAACGAGTGCGGCTTCTTCGCTGACGGCGATGTCTTCGACTTCCCAGCCGAACTCATTGGCGACGATTTTCGCGGTCTCGGCATCGAGCGTGCTGTTGATGTTCACGCCGGTCATGCCCAGGCGCATCAACTTCATCAACACCTCGGTGGCCTTGGCGCCGATCTTCGCGGCCAAGCCCTGCAGGCCGATCGATTCCTCGATGCGCACGATCTTCTTGTGCGCGGAACGCTCTTGGGTGACGACCGAGCCGCTGATCTTGCCCTTGGGCATCGAGCCGATGCCGCGCGGGCGCATGCCAGGGCGACCTTGCGGACCGCGGTTGTTGCCGCCACCCATCTGCGGACGACCACCGCCGGCGGGCGGGCGACCTTGAATGGCACCCGGAGCCTTGGCGTCGTATTGCACTCGACGCGGCATCGGGCCGCGCGGAACCTGGGCCGGCATGGGCACGCCGGGGCGTCCTTCCCAAACGTCGATACCCGTTTTGGGTGCCGAGGACGTGCGCACCGCGGGCGTGGACGAGGCCAAGCTGGCACTCGACGCTACCGCAACTTGGACCGACGGCCCCGGTGTGGGCGCGCGCGGTGCGGGGGCGGGCGCACGCGGTGCCTCTGGAACCGGCGCTGCCGCAACCGGAGCGGGAGCCGGAGCTGCCGCAACTGGGGCCGGAGCCGAAGCTGGAGCAGCAGCAGTAACCGGAGGCGGGGCCTCGACTTCGCGCACGACTGGCGCAGCCGGGGCAGTCGCCACAGGAGCGGGCGCTGCTGGAGTCGCCTCTACCGGGGCGGCCGCAACGGGGGCTGACTGCGTCACGGGTGCAGCCGGCGCAGCTTCCACGCGCGGCGCCTCGGCCACGGGGGCCGGGGCAGGCGGAGGCGGCGCCTCCATTTCACGCTCGCGGACGTGCACCGCGGGCGCAGGCTCGGGGGGAGCGACAAACGCGGGACGCGCGGGCTCCTCCTGACGCTGCGGCGCGCGTTGCGGCGGCGGCGGGGGCGGCGGCTCGCGGTGCGTTGGCGTCGAGTGCGACGGTGCAACCGAGGCGGGCTCGGATTGCGGGACTGCGGAAGGCTCGCGCACGACGGCACGACGCTTCACCACGGTAGGACGGATACGCTCTTCCACGACGCTTGGCTGCTTTTGCTTTTCCAAATGGCGCTTCACGCGCTCCACGCCCTCGGGCGAAACTGCACTCATGTGATTTTTAACGTCGGGCACGCCCGCGGCCTGGAGCAAAGCCACCAGAGCCTTGTTTTCCATGCCCAAATCTTTAGCCACTTCATAAACACGCAGCTTGATGCTCATCCAACCTCCGACACCGGGCTCGAGGCGCTCAACGGAGGAGCGCTCACGGGTCCGAGCTCTGCAACATCCAGCGTGTGCACGAGCGCAGTAGTAATTCCGTCGTCCAAAATCGCAATGACGCCCGTGTCCGGGCGTCCGATCACGCGGCCAAGCAGCTCTTTGGAGCCGAAGCCGCGTGCTTTGCCGCTCTTCACCAAAGCATCCACCCAGGGGGTTTCGGCTGCGGCGCGGGCATCACAGGCAACCAGCACGAGCTTTACCAGCCCGGCTGCGTGGGCATCGCGCACGGCGGTAGAACCCGCTGCGGCTTTGCGTGCTCGAAACGCGGAACCAATCAGCGAGTAGGCTCGCCGCTCGGCTTGGGCACGTAGCGCTGCGGAAAACTCCGCAACGCTCGTAGTCACCGCGTTCTTCATACTCTTCGAAAACCCCCGGGGTAAGGCTTTGGCGAGACAAGCGGCGCGCGGGTGAACCCACGCGCCACGACCGAACCCGCTGCCGGACAAATCCGGGACGGCCTCGCCCGAGGGGCCAAGCACGACGCGCACGAGAGACTGGAGATTGGGATCCCCGACTTCTCGACAGCCAGCACAGGTACGGAGCATCTCGCCTTTCACGCCTTTCAGGCTTCTCCCGAGGTTGCAGGTTGAACGGCAGCCGCCGCTGCGGCCGCCGCCGCGGTCGCGTGGCGCCGCGCGTCTTCGATTTCGCGGGCTTCGGTGCTCAAGAAGTAGCTGGCACCGACCTGGATCTGACGGGCTTTCTTGATTCCGAGGCCGGTGCGAATCGCCAGCCGGTCGGCATCCTCACGGGCCAAATCCTGGACCGTACGGTAGCCAGCTTCTTCCAAGAGCTGAACCGTGCGCGTGCCGACTCCGGGCACGAAGCGCAACTTGTCGCGCTCCGAAAGCGGCTCGATCTGCGAAGAGGCGCGGTGAATGCGGTCCTTACGCAGCCGCTCCATGGTGCGCTCGGCAGCCACTTTGAGCTCTTGAGCACGCTCCTCCGAAGTCACGCCTTCGATTGTCACGAGCTCCTCGATGGCGGCTTCGGCGATCTCTTCCAAGGCGCGGAAACCGAGGCGATACATGGCCTTGGCCAGCTCTTCGTCGACGTCGTCGATCTCTTTGAGCACGACCAGCGCCTCGTCCTCCATCTGCTTGAACTTGCTCTCGCTGATGATGTCGAGCTTCCAACCCGTGAGCTGGGAGGCCAGGCGTACGTTCTGACCCTTGCGGCCGATGGCGAGCGACAGCTTCTCGTCCGGAACCACGAGTTCCATCCGGTGGTCGGCTTCGTCGACGATCACCTTGTTCACTTCGGCCGGCTGGATGGCGTTGATGATGTAGCGCGCCGGGTCGCGGTCGAACGGCACGATGTCGATCTTCTCGCCGCGTAGCTCTTGCACCACGGCTTGCACGCGGGAGCCCTTGATGCCGACGCACGCGCCGACCGGATCTACGTCCGAATCTCGCGTCGTGACGGCGATCTTGCTGCGCGACCCGGGCTCGCGGGCGACGCCCACGATCTTGACGATTCCCTCGTAGATTTCCGGAACCTCGGCCTCGAACAGCTTCTCCACCAGGTTCGGTTGGCTGCGGCTCAAGATGATCATCGGGCCGCGCGATTCGCGGTCGATGTTCTTCACGAAGGCCACGATGCGATCGCCGGGGCGGTAGGTCTCGCGCGGGGTTTGCTCCCGAGCCGGCAGTACGCCTTCGGTCTTCCCCAGGTCGACCACGATGTTGTGGCCCTTCTCGAAGCGACGAACGATGCCGCGGATCAGCTGACCCTGACGATCCTTGTACTCGTTGAAGATGATGTCGCGCTCGGCGTCGCGCACGCGCTGCAAGAGCACCTGCTTGGCCGTCTGCGCGGCGATGCGCCCGAAGGTGCTGCGCGCTTGCTTCATGTCCAGCACGGCGCCGAACTCTTTGTCCTGTTGGCGCGCGCGCTCGGCGTCACGCGGGTGCCAGAACACCTGGAAGCCCAGCTCTTCGCCGATCTCGGCTTCGAGGCCATGCTTCACCGCGACGTCGAGAGCGATCTCGCGTTCCGGCTGAGCGACCTCTTCGACCACGGTCATGTATTGGAAGAGGTCGATGTTGCCGCTCTCTTCGTTGAACCGGGCTTCGAGCTCACGGGTCGGACCGAACGCAGCTTGCGCTGCTTTCAAGATGGCCGCCTCCATCGTCTCGATGAGCACCTTCTTGTCGATGCCCTTCTCTTGGGCGACCTGCTCGACGATCGTGCCTAGGTCCATGCCTAGGCCTGCTGCTGCTGCCTGCGCTGCCATCTGTCACCTGCTCCGTTGTGGCGATTGGGCCTTTTTGGGCTTGTCTGACGTGCGCTGCTCGGACCGCCTTGCCGAGGCGCGAGCGCCCGTACCCTTCTTCCACTCGAAGAGGATGCGAGCACTCTGAATCGTTTCGAACGTGATCGTGGCCAGTTCCCCTTGCTCAGTCTCGATGAGCACTGCGCCCTGGTCATCCACGCCCTTGAGCGTGCCGAAGATCACGGCTTGGCCGGCGCGCGGCTCGCTCAACTTGAGGCGCGCGGCTTGACCCGCGAAGCGCTCGTAGTCACGGCGCACGTACAGCGCGCGCTCGACGCCGGGAGAGCCGACCTCCAACGTGTAGCGGTGCGGAATACAATCTGCGACATCGAGCGCGGCCGAGAGGTCGCGCGAGATGTCTGCGCACAGATCGATCGTCACGCCGTAGCCGGGTACACTCGAACCGACGGGCTCGGTGCTCACGCTGCGCTCGATACTGATCTCGAGCAGCCAACCGCTGCGATCCGTACGCCAAATACACTCCACGCACTCGACGCCATGCGCCGCGAGCACGGGACCGAGCGCTGCATGCAGCTTCTCTCGATCGATACCTGGAATTTTTTCGTACGAAACGTTCATGCGGTAGGGACAGAAAATGAAAAAAAACGGACCCTCTGAGTAGAGCGGGTCCGCTGGGAACCACCCAAGTTGTCGCGGCGCATTCTAGCCGACGGCCCGAGGGCCCGCAAGGGGCCGTATCCGGCGGTAACTATTGGCTATTTCTGCTTGGACCCGAAAAGCCGCGATCAAGCGAGGTTCGGCAATGTGACGAGGTCCACATGCAGCACTTCGCCGTCGAAAGCCATGATTTCTTGCAGGGATGCGTCCGACGGGCGGGAGGCCAACCGGATTTTCGCGCAGGCCGCCCGCCCGCCCTCGAACACGGTGTTGTCCAGCTCCTGAACATTGATGCCGTGACGTTTGAGCACGCCCAGCACGTTGGCGAGCGCGCCTACCTTGTCCACGTGACGGACGACCAGCTGGTAGCGCGCCCACGAGGTGGCGCTGATGTTCACCACGTTCAGCACCTCACCCTTGGTCAAAAAGCCGCGCAGGATGCGCACCGTCTCGTTGGCGATCGCGATCTGCGCTTCGTCCGTAGAGGCACCGATGTGCGGCGTCGCGTAGACCAAGCCGCTGTTCAAGATCGGATGCGAGTACGCGCCCTCGCGGGTGTCCGGTTCGTTGGGCAGCACATCGAGCCCGACGCGGAGGCCCTTTTTGGGGATCGCTTCGAGCAAGGCGTCGTAGTCGACGAGCTCGGGGCGCGCGGTGTTCACGAACATCGCGCGCTCGCGCAAGGCGTCGATCACTTTGCGATCGACGATGCCGCGAGTGCGCTCGCCGAGTTCCAAGTGAACGCTGAAAATATCGACGGAACGAGCCAATTCTTCGGGCGTCGCGGCGCGCGTGACGCCCAACTCGGCGGCCTTCGAGACCGACAGTGAGCGAGCCCAGGCATACGGTTGCATGCCGTACGCCTGCGCGAGTTTGATCACCGCGCGCCCGACGTGACCCGTGCCCAAGATGCCGATCTTGCGGCCGTTCAGACCGACCGCGCGGGCAAACTCGTGCTTCTCCCATTTGCCGCTGCGTAGGCTAGCGACGCCATCCGGCACTCGCCGATCGAGGCAGCCGATCAAGGTGAGGGTGAGCTCGGCCACGGCCGATGCGTTCTTGCCCGGACAATTGGCGACGTAGATGCCGCGCTCGCTAGCGGTGGAGACGTCGATGTTGCTGACGCCCGCGCCGGCGCGGATGATGAGGTTGAGCGCCTTGCCCGCGTCGATCGCCGCTTTGTTCACGACCGTGCCGCGCACAATCAGCACATTCACGCCATCGAGGACATTGACCAGCTCTTCACCGTCGAGGTCGGGGTCGTAAATGACCTCGACGCCCAAGGTTCGCATTTCGTCGAGGCTCGACTCGGAAAGCCGATCCGCTGCTAGGACTCTCATCTTTGGGGCCTTCTATCACGAGCCCTCGCGGGAATTTTCGAGCGCGTGACGATGACCGCCGATTTCCAAGAAAATTTCGCCGTTTTCAGCCTCCACTAGCCAGCGGCCGAGCGCGATTTGCGCTCCCTGCGTGAAGCGCGCCCGAAATTTGCCGTTTTTGACCGTAGTGTAGAGCGCGCCCTGGGCGCCCGGCGTCAGGTCGTCCGGCTCGAGCGGGCTCTCGCTGCCATCCGACAGGGAAAGCTCGAGCCGGTCCGCTCGTTCGTGCACCCCGAGCACGAAATACGGCACGTCTTCGACCTGGAAATAGCTCCAGTCGTAGCCATTGTTCAAAATGTAGCGGCCATCGTCCGGGTGCCGATCGATCCAGGAAGCGAACGCGCGGGCCATGCCCGGGTGCTCCACGAGCTGCCCGTCGTGCTGAAAATTGCCCTGCGCGTCGAGCACGATCGAGCTTTCGCGCGAGCGACCCTCCGGCGCGGGAAAACGAAAAAACTCGGGGTGATCAGCGGGACGCATCGCGCCCCGAGCCTAGCGCCAATCAGGGTCTGGGTGAATGTCCGGGCAACAGCGCGCGCAGTGAGGCATAGCTGCCAAAACAGAGCAGCACATCACCCACGCGCAGCACTTCCGCCCCGCGCGGGTTGGGCAAGACCGACGCCTCTCGCGTAATACTCAGCACCCGCACCTCGGGGTCACTGAACGAAAGCTCGGACAAGGTGCGGTCCGCGAAATCCGAGCCGCTCATGACTCGGAACTCGACCACGCCGTAGCCACTTTTCAAAGTCAGGCGCTGGCGCAGGTCGAGATCCGGAAACGCCACGCGTTCTTCGAGCAACTCGACGATCGCAGCGGCTACGTCCACGCCCGTCGCGGCCTCGATGCCCTCCAGGCCGGGCGAAGAATTCACCTCCAGCACTTGCGGCCCATCCGGGCCCTCGAGCATATCCACGCCTGCGACGTGCAGGCCCATGACCTGAGCCGCGACGATCGCCGTGCGTTCGAAGGCGGGGTCGATGTCGATTTTCGTGGCGCGCCCGCCGCGATGCAAATTGGCCCGAAATTCGTCGGCGGCCGCCTGTCGGCTGATCGCGGCGACGACGCGATCACCGACCACGAAAGCGCGGATGTCCCTGCCCCGGCTCTCGCTCACGAAGCGCTGAATCACCACGTCTTGACGCGTACTGTGCAGAGTTTCGATGATGGCCTCGGCCATCTTGGTGGTCTCGGCCAAAATGACGCCGATGCCCTGCGCGCCCTCGAGCAATTTGATCACCACTGGGGCTCCCCCCACGGCTTCGATCGATTGCGTCAGGTTGCTGCGATCGCGCGCGAATGCGGTCGGCGGGATCCCCACTTCGTGCCGGCTCAGGATCTGCGCGGCGCGCAGCTTGTCGCGCGCCGAGCTGATTGCATACGACGAGTTGAGCGAGAACACGCCCATCTGCTCGAACTGGCGCACGACCGCAGTACCGAACGCGCTGATTGAAGCACCGATGCGCGGGATCACCGCGTCGTAACGCGTGAGCTTCCGATTGCGGAAGAACAACGCGGGCCGTCCCGACTCCACGAGTAGACTGAAACGCAGCGTGTGCAGCACCTTCACGTGGTGGCCGCGCTTGGCGCAGGCCTCGCGCAGGCGGCGCGTGCTGTACGCCTGCGAATTGCAGGACAAGATGGCGATGCGCAGCGTCACGAACCGAGCCGTTCTCGGCTGCGCCGGCTGGCAACGGGTGCGACCTTCGCGGGCCTCGTCGGTGCAGCTTTGGGCGAAGCCGGCTTGGGCGAACGCGGCTGGTGCAACAAGTAGCGGCGACCGGGATCGACCAGGAACGCCTGCGCCAACGCGCGGCGCCCAATCAGCATGCGAAAAATCATGCGCCCGCGATCGACCAAGCTGAGTTCGATCTCTCGCTCGACAGGGCCGATACGAACCTTCACGGCGACGAAGATGCGCTCCTCCGGTTCGCCACTCGAAGGGCGAACCTGACCACGGCGGGCGACGCGAGCTTCGACCGTCACGCGACGGTCACTTTCGCTCCGGCTGAGGCGCACATCGAAGCGCACGCGCCCGGCGCCGAGCTCGCGGATGTTCTCGACGTGTAGCGCGCTCGAGCGCGCACCCGTGTCGATCTTCGCGCGCAGACGCAGGATTCGCCACGCAGGGATGTCGACGTATTCGGTCACGCCGATGACCAGCGGAGCGACGGCGGAGCGTGTCACGCTGCGCGACGTTACTACAACTAGAAGCCCGCCGGAGCAGCGCGAGAAGCGCGCGCAAAAACTCGGCCAAAGCGCCTCACCCGAAATTTGTGTGCGTGTTTGACGGCCCTGGGACTAGAAAAACCAAACTGGCCATGCCCGACGAATTTCCTACCCTCGAGGCCGCCTGCGCGCTCGGCGTCGTGGCCCTCCTGATTCGGACGCTGTTGGTCGCTAGCGAGATGCAGAGCGCGCCCAAGTTGGCCGCCGAGCTCGTGCGTTTGCTGGGCGCTGGAGATCGAACGCGCGCGCTCGCCGCGTGCAATGCGCCCACCGCCCCCGCCTTCGCGCGCTCCGCGCGAGAAATGATCGAGCTGGTAGGCGAGCCTCCGTACGGACCGGACGAAAGCCTCGACCTGAAGCACGAACAACGTGAACTCGAGGAAGATCTGGCGAGACGCGCCGAGAGCGGTCGAGCCCGAGACTTGATCGTCTTGGCGGTGTTGATTGGCGCGATGGCCTTTGCGAGCCTCTCCAATCTGCTCGTCACGAGCTGGTTTCACGCCTTGGCCGCGTTGGCCTCGCTGCTCGTGATCGTCGGTTATGCCATGCGCAGTCGGCTACGTCGCATCGAGCGTGCCGAGTTGAGCCGAATCGGCGACGCGCTCGCGGCTATGCTGTCGGCGGCGCCCAGCCCGCACCGCGCGCGACGCAGCCTGCACTCGATCGACGGGGGCTGTACCGTTTGCGGGGAGAACGTGTTCTTGGTCGCGCACGACGCGGCCCTCGGCGCGTCGCTACCCGCACTCGGTATCCACGAGCTCAGAATCTGCAAAAATTGCGGCTTCGTCAGCGGCCAAGCCGAAGACGCGCTGACCTTGGCCAAAGCCGCGCTCGAGGAGCTGAGCGTGCCGATTTCGCTCGAGGACGAGCCGAGCTCGGACGACACGGAACACGACGGCTGACGCGCCGCTCTTTTCTTGCATTCCCGCGATTTACGGGACACGTTCCTTCGCGCAATGGATAGCTCCGGTACGCACGACGCCAATCGCGCCTATTACGACGCCTTTTCGGCTGGCTATGAAGATCACCGCGGTCTCAACGATCCAGGCGGCTACCACGATTTGCTGGACGAGCTCGAGTCGGAATACGTCAAGCGCTATGGCGCCGGCCGCGATGTCCTGGAAGTGGGTTGCGGCACGGGGCTCGTGCTGTCGCGCATCGCGAAATTCGCGCGCTCGGCCCACGGCGTCGATCTTTCGCCGGGCATGTTGGCGAAGGCGCAAGCGCGCGGCCTCGATGTCGTGCTCGGCTCCGCCACGGCCCTGCCCTTCGAGGACAACCGCTTCGACGTGACCTGCTCGTTCAAGGTGCTGGCCCACGTCCCGGAGATCGAGCTTGCGCTGAAAGAGATGGTGCGCGTGACGCGTCCCGGCGGCATCGTGCTGGCAGAGTTCTACAATCCCTACAGCCTACGCGCGCTGCTCAAGCGCTTTGGGCCCGCCGGGCGGATCGCGGCCTCCGCCAACGAAAGCCAGGTCTACACGCGCTTCGACTCACCCTTCGGCCTGCGCAAGTTGCTGCCCGCGGGAACGCTCTTGGTCGGCGCGCGCGGCGTGCGAATCGTGACGCCGACCGCGAAGGTGATGAAGAACGCGCTCGGTCGCGTGGTGTTTCGCGCCGCCGAGCGTGCGCTGTGTGATTCTCCGCTGCGCGTGTTTGCCGGTTTCTACGTGGCCGCGATCGAAAAGCGGGGCTGAGCCCGACCTTCGGGATCGAGAAGTGGGCGCTCGCGCTCCCGCCTCGCACCCCACATAGCCCCTTTTTCCCCGCCGCAATCACGCACCCTCGAGCAACGCCGTCGCGTTGCAGCGCCGGCCATCGCGCGAGACGAATGCGCACTGACCGCCGTCTCGAGCATGGATTTCGCGCCGTACCTATGCGCAAACATGGCGCGTGCGCCGTTCGAGATGTCTGGGACGCGCCGCGCTAGTTGGCGGTTCGAATGTGCGTTGCGGAGCTGAAGCTCCGCCTGGTGGAGACGCCGGTTCCGCGCCGCTTGCTAGCTTTGCTTCAGAGCGAGCCCGGCGCGGACGCTTCCCAATGCCGAAGCGTCGCTTCTCCTCCTGTTTGACGAAGCTTGCCAATACCAGCTTCATCAAACCTGCAAGATCGCCGTTCGAGATCCGGTGACTGGCGAGCGCACGGGCACGCTCGATCAGCTCGCGTAACTCGGCGTCGGCAGTGAAATGGACGCCAAAGCGCTCGGCGGAAAGAGGCTCGAGTTCACGACCGCGCGGGCGAGGGCGTGCGCCGAGAGCCCGAGCCGGGACGCTTGGCGGCGCGGAATTCGTCGCAACTGCGGCGATCTCCGGATCAGCCGCTCGCGAGTTCGGCTCTTCAACGCTTCGGGCAACGTCGAGCGCTTCGAGCGGCTCGAGCGCGCCAGGAGGCGGCAACAGCGAAACGGCCTCGACCTGCACGTGACGAGGCGGCGGCAGCCGGCGAATCTGTTCGCGTACGTCGGGCCGCGGAAACCGCGCCGCGAGCAGTTGCTCGATTTGCCGCCGCGTCTTGCCTGTACACGCCTCGAACAGCTCCGCCGCGTTCGTTTCGTTCAAGAGCGGTGCGAGCGCACACAACGCACACAAGTGCAGCTCGCCGCGAGCGATGCGCTCGAATGCTTCGGGGAATCGTCGACACACGCGCGCCGCCGCTACCCGCCGGCCCGCGCTGCCTTCGCTCATGCCCGGGAGGACCACTCAGAGCACCTTCAACGCCCCCGGAAATGTACCACCGAGCCACAGTGGGCGCAGAGCTCAGGCGTTGTCTATGGGCGACCGTTCACCGTCGCAGAGTTAACGCAGCGCGACGCGCAACAGTGCAGACAGTCAAATGCGTTACCGATCTACCCACTTGCGCCGACGCTTGCCTCAACTCCGTCTCGGCGTTCCCCTCTGCGCCCGCTCACGACTCCTCACATTTTTTAACGAAACAGGGACAGTTCGACAGTGCGCGCTCGCATCCCTCGCCGCACACCGGCGCTTCGCCCGCGTGCGGCGAGGTCGGAGCTCCGCCTGGTGGAGCCGCTGGCCGCGCGCGGCTTGCCGGCTTCGCGTCGGAGCGCGCCGTCGACACGGTCGCCGTTCGAGCAAACATTCCTCCGCGTGTTCCGCTGGCAGCGTGATGCGTCGACAACGGTGGTGTGATGCGAGGTGCGCTGCTGGATTGCGAGCGCCCCCTCTCTGGAGACCGCTACGCTTCCGGCGAGAGAGTGGAGATGAAGCTAGAAGCGGCCACTTAGGCCGAAGACGGCGCCGCCCTGCACGGGCATGGCGTTCGGCACGATACGCAGCGCCGACGTCTCGGGTCGAAGCTCAGGCGGCAACGGGCGACTTCGCACCTGCCGTTGCTCGGGCACGAACGAAAGTTGCGCCTCGAGGATGCCGATCAATGACACGCCGATCCAGGCGTACGAGGAGTAGTTCAGCGCGGTGTACCAGTTGTCGATCCGGGTTCGGTTGCTCGGGTCAGGCTTGTCGGTTTGGCTGGTCGCCAACACCAGATGAGTCTCCACGCCGAGCGTGGTCAGCGTGGTCGCCGCGAGCAAGATCTCGCTGGTCAGGAACACGTAACCCAGCGGTTTGTCCTGGTTTTGGAACTGGCCTACGCCGAAGGGCACGAGCGCGAGCCAGCGTGAGCGCGGCGTTACCACCGTTTCTTCTTGAGCCAGGCGTTCGAGCCCCGCGACGCGGGCCTGCTCCCTTCTGGCGCGCGCCTCTTGCTGCATCGCAAGTTCCTTGGCGCGCTTCACGCGCTCGTCTTCGGCCTTGCGGATTACGTCGAACATCGACTCACGCACGCGCAAGAAGCGATCGATCACTGGTGGCGGGAACAGCAAGCTGTCCGGCGGCTTCATCTGCGGGTTCTGACGAATGGCGGCACGCAAGGGTTCATCCGCCTGCGTGTTATGACCGCTGCCGATCAAGCATGCGGCGTGGTAGATGCGTGCGCTCTCGATCACGTCGAGGTCGCGGAAAGGGTGGGTGCCCTCACCACCGAGCAGCGGGCTCAACGCGCTCGCGCATTCGCCGTACTTACCGGCCTCGTAGAGACTGACGACGCGCGCGAGCTCGGCGGTGTCGTTCAAGCGTGGCGTATCGGAGATGACCGGCCCGTGCGGCGTGGTCTGCGCCCGGAGCGCTGGCGCAAAGAGCACCGCCCCCAACACAATTAGGCTCGTACAGAAGCGCGACAGACTCATCCGGGACCCCCCGAGCCGAGGTTATGGCCCGGGGATACTAGAGAGTCGACCGGGGCTGAGCGTCAGGTCAAATTCTTTTGGGGGAAGCCCACTGGTTGGCGGAGATATGAGCGTGCAGTGGGCGTGCAGCACGGCGGTTGCCATGCGGATTTTTTGCTGGCCCGGCACATTGAAAGAGCCGAGCTCCCCGCAGCTGGCGGTGGTCCCCGGCAGCCCTTGGAACTCGACCAGGGCCGGCTTGAACTCGATCGTGCCGCGAACGGTCTGAACCTCGCCCGGGTTGTTGGGCTTGGCGACGTTGACGGTCATCGTCTGCGGGGCGACGCAGCACTCCTCGTTGGGCGGAAGGAATTGGAACGTGTGCGGGCCGACCGTGAGCTCGTGCGGTGGCCCGAACCAGACGATCTCTTGGCCATCGATCTTGACGGTTGCGCTCTTGGGACCATCGACCAACACGCGCACGGTCGCCAGCTCCGGCGCGGCGGCGGAAGCCGACGGACGCGGTGGCACATGTCCCGGGCGGCGCACGAGCTCGGGCGGCAGGCGCCGAGGCTCCGGGCTGACCGAGGCCGCGCTCAGCGCCGCGCGCGCGCTCGGTAGCGGACCGAGTGCGTCCGTGCTCGCGCGCGGCTCGGCGGTGCTCGCCGTGGCGGGCGCTACCGGTCGCGAACGCAGCCAGGCCACGACACTGGCGACCACGCCCAGGACCGCGCCCAGGACGAGGACCACCACCGTGCCGCGGCGCAGCACGCGCCGCATACGCTCACTGCGAGCGACCTGCGCGACCTGTCGCAACAACTCCGAATCGTCCGGCCGAAATGCCAGCGCTCGATTGAACGCGGCCGCGGCGCCCACGAAGTCTTTGGCGACACGCGCCGCGTTGGCGCGCTTGCACAATTCAGTCACCAAACGCGGCTCGTACTCTGCTTGATAAGCGGCGCCGTCGCGCAAAAATGCCCAGATCTCGCGGCGCAAATCCACGAACCCGAGCTGCGCGAGCTCCTCCTTCAGCGCTTCCGCCATGGCGCGCGCGCTCTGATAGCGATCCGCAGCGTCACGTGCCAAGGCTCGACCGACGATGAGCGACAAGCCCGCCCCGACGGTGGGGCGCGCGCGATCGGCGGGGGTGAAGCTGCCATCCAGCACCCGACGCAGGACTTGCGCGGGGTTCTTGCCGTCGAAGGGCAATTTGCCGACCAGCGCCTCGTACAACAAGACGCCGAGCCCAAAGACATCGGCGCTCGCGCTCACGTCTCCGCCCTCGATTTGCTCCGGGGCCATGTGTGCAGGCGAACCGAGCACTTGCCCGGTGGAGGTGACACCCTGCACGTCGAGCAGCTTGGCGATTCCAAAATCGGTGATCTTGATGCGCGCGACGAGCGGAGCTTCCGCTTCCGACTGACCTTCGGTCGGCATCTCCACGAGCACGTTCTCCGGCTTCATGTCGCGGTGAATCACCCCCAAGCCGTGGGCATGCTCGAGCGCCGACGCGATTTCGATGGCGATCGCCGCGGCGACCTCGGCCGGCAAGTGGCCGCTCTCGGCGATCAGCTGACGCAGGGTGGTACCGCGCACCAGCTCTTGAACTAGGTAGCGCTCCGATTCGTCGGCGTCGGAGACGTCGTACACCTCGACGATGTTCGGGTGTTTGACCTTGGCGACGGCGCGCGCCTCGCTCACGAAGCGCGCCGCGACCTCGGTATTCTCGCGCAAATGGTGGTGAATCACCTTGACCGCGACCTCGCGACCGAGACGGCGATCACGAGCACGGTACACGGTGGCCATGCCGCCATGACCAATTTCCGCGATGAGCTCGTACTTTTCGAGCTCGGGGCTACGCCCGGAGAGCGCTGTTAACAGGGAACCCTCCGTCGCGCCTCATGCTTCACGGCAGCTGCTCCACGCGCACCGCGTTGGTCGCGCCGCGCACGCCAACGCGCGCGCCGTACACCATGACGTAGCGCTCGCCGGATTTGACCAGGCCATTGTCGGCCAAAATCTGGCTGGTATTTTGCACCTGTTCTTCCAGGTTGGTTGCGGCGCCGACCAGCGTGCGCGGCGACACTCCCCAGTACAGAGCCAAGCGACGGAGCGTGCGGTCGTCCGTGGAGAAAGCCAGGATCGGCGCGCTGGGACGCGCCTTGGAGACTAGGCGCGCGGTCAACCCCGTCTCGGTCAAGGTCACGATCAGCTTGGCTCCCACTTCGCGAGCGATGGCGCACGCGGCGTGCGCGATCGAATCGGGCGTCGTGTGGTCCGGCTCCGAGGCTTGGGGCGCGAAGAAGCGGCTGCCCTCGGCTTGGCGAATGATGCGATCCATCATGCGCACGGCCTGGAGTGGGAATTTGCCGCTCGCGCTTTCGGCCGAGAGCATGACCGCGTCTGCATTGCCGAACACGGCGTGCGCGACGTCACTCGCCTCAGCGCGCGTCGGACGCGGTGAATCCACCATCGACTGCAGCATCTCGGTGGCCACGATCACGGGCTTGCGATGAATCCGACAGGTGCCGATGATCTGCTTCTGGATCACGGGCACGGTCTCCGGCGGGAGTTCCACACCGAGATCACCGCGCGCGACCATGGCCGCGTCTGCCGCACGCACGATGGAATCCAGCCGTTCGACCGCGGAGGGCGTCTCGATCTTGGCGATGATCGGCGTGGGGCGCCCCTTGCGCTCGCAGATTTCACGCAGCTCCTGAATTTCCTCGGCGCGGCGCACGAACGACAGCGCGATGTAGTCGACCCCCAGTTCGAGCCCGAAATCCAAGTCTTTCTTGTCCTTCTCGGTCAGCGCGGCGAGGCGCAGACCGGACGAAGGCAGGTTGACGCCCATGCGCGGTCGCATCGGACCGCCGTGCTCGACGCGACACTCGACGCGATCACCACGGATCTGAAGCACGCGCAGCTCGACCTGACCGTCCGAGAGCAAGATGCGGTCGTCGACGCGAACGTCATCCTTGAGCGAGGGGTAATCGATCGAGATCGTGTGATCATCGCCCGTGTCACCCGAGACCAAATCGACGGTATCGCCGTTGTTGAGCACGGCGGGGCCGATCTTACCGGTGCGGATTTTCGGGCCGCACAAGTCCTGCAGTAGGGCGACGGGCTTGCCGAGCGCGAGGCTTTCGGCGCGAACCATCTCCACCATGTGCGCGTGATCGGCATGCGTGCCGTGAGAGAAGTTGAGCCGCGCGACATCCATGCCGGCTTCGATCAATCCGCGAATGGCGTCGCGGCTGTTGACGGCGGGTCCGAGAGTACAAACGATTTTTGCGCGGCGAGCGATCATTGATCTATTGGTCCGTCTGCTTGGCGTGGGCTGTTCGACGATCGCCGCTGCCTTTTCGAGGAGCGGCCAGCATGCCACAAGGCGAGGCCGCTGGGGTAGCCGACTCGCGCACCCGACGGTATCGGTTCGACCGCTCGTTCGGCGCCGTATCCAGCTGCCGCACGCCACTTACGCTTGCCTGCGGGCGCGCGCCTGCAGGCAGCCGCCAGCGTGCGGGCTCGAACGCAGGGCGCGCTCGCGGGCGCCGCCGCGCGCGACGGCGATGCGGCAACGCTTGCCCATTTCCGTCCGATTACGCGTTTGCATCGCGGAGGGGCCCTGGTAAGGACCTCGGGATGTATGGTTTTCGACGCAATGCGCAAGGCCAAGCCTGTCTCGGCGACGCGCCCCTTTCCGAGCTCCTCGGTCAATCCGGGCTCGAAACCCCCGTCTATTTCTACGACCTCGACGCGATCGCCAACGAAGCGCGCTCACTGATCGCCGGCTACGGTGACGCACGCCACGTCATCGCCTATGCCGTGAAGGCAAATTCCGCGGGCTCGGTCGTGCGGACCTTGGCCGCCGAAGGCACCGGCGCGGACGTCGTCTCGGCCGCCGAACTCGAGGTGGCGATGGCGTGCGGGATCCCCGCCGAGAAGATCGTGATGAGCGGCGTGGCCAAGAAGGACAGCGAGCTCGACTTTGCAATTTCGTCGCGGCTGCTGGCAATTCAGGCCGAAAGTGTCGAAGAAGTGTATCGAATTGCGGCCCGCGCGCGAGCCCTGGGGCGCCAGGCGCGCGTCGCATTCCGGCTCAACCCGGGCGTCGAGATCGAGTCTCACGCGCACATCTCCACGGGTCACGACAAAGCCAAGTTTGGTATCACCCGCGGGGATGTCGGGCGTGCCTTCGAAGCGGTGGATAGCGCCGGGGACTCGCTGGTCGCGGTCGGCCTGTCCACGCACATCGGCTCGATGTTGGGCGAGATTTCGCCGTATTTGAAGTCTGCGCGACATGTGTGTGACGTTGCCCGGGCGCGCCGAGCCAACCACGCGGGTCTCGAATACGTGAATTTCGGTGGCGGCTTCGGCATCGACTACGGCGCCGGACAAGCGGCAACGCCCGCCGATTTTGGGCGGGCCGCTGTGCAGCTCCTGCGCAGCGAGGGTCTGTCGGACTTGATGTTGGTCGCCGAACCGGGGCGCTCGCTGGTCGGGTCGCACGGCGTCTTGCTCGCGCACGTGGTGCAAAGCAAGGTCAGCGGCGAACACTCTTGGCTGATGATCGATGCAGGCATGAACGATCTGCTGCGCCCCGCTCTGTACGGCGCGAAGCATCGCATCGAACCCCTCGATCGCCTGCCCTCGGCGCCGGAGTGGCGTGTGGTCGGCCCGGTCTGCGAGAGCTCGGACGACTTCGGCGCCCACCCAATCGGGCCTGAACCGCCCGCTGCGGTGGTGATTCGGGACGCGGGCGCCTACTCCTTCACGATGGCGAGCGAGTACAACGGCCGCGCACTGGCCAGCGAAGTATTCGTCAGAAATGGCGCAATCGTGGGCAAGAGTCCGGGCCCGGGCACCGCCGCCTGGGTCAAGCGCCGACTACAAGCCTGAGCTGCGGCTGAAGGGCGTGGTGACCAGGCCATGCCAACTGAGGGCCAGCAACAGGGCCTCTTCGCGACTTGCCCCGTCGGGATAGCGCAGCGCGCCGCGCACTTCCAACCACGGCCCGACTGCGCTGGCGAGCAGGGGAACTCCGAAGCCGAGCTGCGCGTCGAAGCCGCGGCTTGACGCGGGTTCGTGTGCGCCCCGTTGTGCCCAGAATGCTCCGAGGGACAATGACAGCGAATCGAGGGTGAGGTCCCAAAACGCGGGCCCCGCCTCGTAACCTTTTGCCCAACGCGGTACGAACAGCGGGCGCAGATCGACGCCCAAGCCGAACAGCGATGGCGCCGATTGCTCCCCTGCCTTGATCCGCCCACTGGCATACATGCCTGCGACGGAGAAATAGTGCGCGCTGGCACGCAGCGCGGGGGCCGCGTGCCCAGCCGAGCCGAACTCGGCGCCCAGCGCGAAGCCCAAGTCGAGATCGCCATCGAAACGGCCGTACACGCCGTCAGCGGAGGCGCTCTGGACGGCGGGAGCCGAGCGCGCGCTCGCGCCTTCGGCGTGGGCCGGCCGCGGCGTCAGCTGAGCCAGGCTCAGCAGCAGCGCACTGCACCCAGCGCGTAGCACGCGATTCGATTGGCTCTGAACGCCGCTCATCACTCAGTCCGCGGCCAGCCGACTAATGATCTCGCCCCGCAGTTCGGGCGCGAAAATCAAGCGAATGCGCGACATTTTCTCGCCACGCAAGCGACCGAGTAAGAACGAAACGTCGGCCAAAGCGCGCGTCTGCCCGCCCGGAAAAACGACGGTGAGCGGGTCGTGCATATCATCGAAGGCGGTGGTCGAGGCGGCATCCAATCCGACATAGACCTGCGGATCGAGGCCCGCCTTTTCGGCCACGTCACGGGCAATGTCCAGCGCACGAACCCGCGCATCGGGCGTGGCTCGCTCGTCGAACAGCTCGTACGTCTTGAACAATTTTCGCGCGTGGAAGCGCTTGGTGAGATCGGAAAGGATTGGATTTTTGCTGTTGCGCCAAGCGCTCAGCGCGACCCAAAGCGAAGCATCGTCGAGCTCCAGGTAGTCGCTGAGTTCGGCATCACCGCCCTGCGCGAGCGATACGATGGCGGTCGGCGTCGAAGGCAAGCGGTCGCCGTTGCCGAGCATCTTCGCGACTTCGTTGAAGATGCGCCCGAGCATCCACTCGCTAGCGCGCTCGGTCTTGTGGAAATACACCTGCTGGAACATGAACAAACGCGCGAGCACGAAAGACTCGATGGCGGGAATGCCCTTCGCGCCGTCGATCGCGAGCGGCGGCGCTTGGCCATCGACCGCCACGCCGAAACAGAGGCTGCGGAGCAGCCAGTCCAGGTCGAACGAACCGTAGCTGACGCCGGTTGCGTGCGCGTCGCGCAGCAGGTAATCGCAGCGATCGACGTCGAAAGTGCCACTCACCGCGCGCGCCAGAAACGTGAGCTCATTGCGGCCGTGAACCAGATCGACGACGCGCTCCGGGAGCCCCGGATCGAAACGCTGCAGCACCGCATGCACCTCCGTGCTCGGGTCGAGCACGATGCGCGTCGTCCAATCTTCGTGCTTCTTCGACTCCGGCAGAGCTTGCTCGAACAGATGCGAGAAAGGCCCGTGACCCACGTCGTGAAGCAACGAGGCCGCGAGCGCGTCGCGTGCACGCTCGGTGGTCAGGCGCTGCCAAAACGGGAGTTCGTCGTGCAAACTGCGCAAGCGTCGGATCAGGCGAGTCATCACGCACGCCGCACCGATGGCGTGTGCAAACCGCGTGTGATCGGCGCCGGGATACGCGAGCGACGCAAGTCCGGTCTGCCTGATTCGTCGCAGGCGCTGCACCTCGGCGGTTTCGAGCAGCGCCGGGACGATGGCTTCCTCGGGCGTCTCGAAGGAGACGAGGCCGTGGACTGGGTCTCTCAAAATCATGGGCGCCGCACTGTACGCCGCATTCAAGCCGATGGACCGCGCATTCCGCTCACGGTGCCCGGCAGCCCGAAACCTAGGACAATTGCGGCAAATGTCGGCAATTCCCCCCGACCCTCCCGGGTTGTCCCGGGGCCGAGGTCCGTGCGCCGGCGCGGACCGACACGCCGATTCGATCCAGCGGTCCAAAAACGCCCCCCGCAAATCGAATCGAATCGAGTCGAATACAGAGAATGCAGAAAATAACTGTGCAGACTCGCAAGTGACGCTGGACAGCATGTGAAAAATTGGAGAGAACTATTTGTGAGATCGCGGGGTACTGCGCCCGCGGCTTTCGTCGCAACGAGTCAACGAGGCGCACGAGCAGACGAGGCAGACCGACGTGGTAAGGGTTGTGGTGGGGGGCGTCTTGAGGGAGACGACAGGGAGTGGTTCCCAAATCGAGCTAGAAACAATTTGTCAAAAGCCGAAAAAGCGCGCGCGCTCGCCTGGACAATGGGAGTATTTCGCGGTTTGCTAGTGAGATCCCATGCCCTCTCGTAAAGACCAAGAGTCAACCAGCGTGGGGGCGATCCGCTTGGTGGATGTGCTGCGCCAGCTACCCGAACGCGAACTGGGCTCGCTGATCGCCCGGCTCAAGATCCGGATCGACGAGGCCAAGCGCATCGACGTGCCGTCGCAAGTCGCGCGCATGCTGCTCCAGCTGCCGGAAATGCGCGATGCCGGCATCCTGCCGGGCCCGACGCGGGAGCTTTTGTACCGCGTGGCGGAGGCCCGCGGTGTCCTTTTCGCACAAACCCTGCCCCCCGCGGTGGAACCGCTGGTCGCCCGCGGCATCGTGTTCATCCGCGGCCGCGACAAGGGCGTGGAGCTCTTGCTGCCCATCGCCCACATGATCCAGCTGCGCAGCTGGGAGGGGGAAGATCCGCGTGGCGCGCGTGCGCTCTTGGCCCAGCTGCATCCGGACGTGGCCAGCAGTATCGCGGGTCACTACCTGGGGCGCCCCGCGACTCCCCCGGTCGCACTGTGTCTCGAACCGGCATGGGAAGTATTCGCAGATCAGAAGCGACTCGAACGCGAGGTCGAGGAGCTCGCGCCCCTCGAGCGCAAGCTGTTGAACGCGATTGAAAAGGTCGGCGGCGAGGTCGACACCGAAGAGCTGCTCGATCTCGAGCGCGAACCCATGCGCTTGCGCGGAGCAACCGGCGCCACTCCGTCGCGGCGCGGGGTGGGTTTTGCGCTCGAACGGCGCGGCTTTTTGGTTCCGGTGCACCCGAATCGCCACGTCATCCCGAGTGAAGTCGTGGCCATCGTGGGCACGCAGCGCCGCGTCGAACGCGAGGCACAAAGGCGCGAAATTCGCAGCTTCGTACTGGCCGAGGATCACGCGCCGCGCCGCGCGCGTTTCGCCGAAGATCCAGCGCCGATCGCGCTGGCCATGGCGCTCGCCGTGCGTGATCCCTCGGTCGAAGTGCGGGCGGGCGTGGGCACGCCTCGTTCGTTGATCACCAAGTTTGCCGCGCGCTTCGGCCGCGATGCGGAGGTGATTGCACTCGTCGCTTCGCTCAGCCGCGCAATCGGCTTGTGGGATCCCTCCGCAGTGAGCACCGCTTCTCCACCCGGGTCACATAGTGTGGCCGAGCTCGGGCGAGCCTTGTTCGATGCTTGGCGCCGCGGCGGCGCCTGGGACGAAGCGCGCCCGGACGGTGAAGCCCTGCGCGTCACCGCCGACGCCCGCGAGACGAGCGCGGTCGGCGTCGTTCGCGAACTGGTCCTGGAGGCCTTGCAAGAGCTGGGCGACGGACGCTGGGCCCCTTGGGAGGCGATCGCCGCCTACGTGCGCTCGGACGCGCGCGCCCCCGGCGTCGCACGTTTGATTGAGCGCTGGGCACAACGCGCGGGCGTCGAACCGATGACCCCCGCGGAAGTGGCGCGCCGCATCGCGCTCGAAACTCTGCACGTGCTCGGCATCGTCGATTTGGGCGATCCCGAGACCGACGACATCGAATCGATCGGGCCGACACTGCGCATCACGCCGCGTGGTCGTGCCTTCCTGGCGGAGGCAGCGCCGGAATCGCGTGCCGCCACGAGCAATCAGGCGAGCCGCTTCTTGGATACGCAAGCGCTGCGCGTCGGTCCCGCGGCCAGCGTGGGGAACGTGATCTCGTTGGCCCCATTCGTCGAAATCGGGGGTGTGGCCAGCGCCGCGCTCGATATCCTGATCACTCCTCAGGCGCTTTCCCACGCCCTGAGCGCAGGCTTCGATGGCGAGGTGATTCGCACTCGGCTGGAACTTCTGGCTCCCCTGCCCGATCCGATCGCGCGAACCCTCACCCAAGCCAGCACCGTGATTGGCCGCGCTGAATTCGTGATGACCCAGGGCTTCCTCTGGGTCGAGGATCCTGAGGTGCGCGAGCTTTTGCGTACTCGTCGCCAAAGCGCGGATCTCTTCGTCGATCCCTCGCCTCCCGCGGGCTTGCTCTTGGCAGTCGGCGTCGATCTCGAGCGCGTGGCGCGGCGCTGCCGCGCCCTGGGTGTCGAGGTGCTGGTCGACGGCGAGGTGTACCGCACACGCTCGATCCCCCCGGGCCGAGGCAGCGGCGCACGCCGCTTGGACTCGGCGGGGACGATGGCCGCCGTTCGCGCGCCGTCTACGGGTGGCATGCCAGCCGCGCGCGCTTCGTCACGGCCGCCTTCGGCGCGTCAGCCCGCTTCGCGCTCGGGTGCCGGCTCCACGCCGCCGCCCGCCAAGCGCGGTAACGGCGCGTAGCTCACGCGTCGGCTCGGGTCCTTGACCAACATCGCCAGTAGCCCCGGCAGAAGAAACATCGTCAGCAGCGTCGAAAAAGCGATGCCGCCGATCACTGCCGTGGCTAGAGGGCGCTGAACTTCCGCGCCGGCGCCATGTGCCAGCGCCATCGGCAGGAACCCGAACGCGGCCACGCCGCCGGTCGTCAACACGGCACGCATGGTGTGAGTCGAACCCTCGAGGACGGCTTCGCGCAGTGGCCAGCCCCCGAAAATCTTCGTTTTCACTTCGCTGGCGAGGACCACACCGTTCAGCACGGAGACTCCCGCGAGCGCGATGAAGCCGACCGCCGCTGGAATGCTGAACGGCAGGCCTCGAGCTGCCAACGCCAGAATACCGCCGATCAGCGCGAGCGGCACGACCGCGAACACGGCCACGGCGTAGCGCGCGTTCTGGAACATCCAGAGCAGCATTGCGAAGATGATCGCGAGCGCCATCGGCACGACCAGGGCCAAACGCTTCTTCGCGCGTTCGAAATTTTCGAACTGGCCGCCCCAGGTGATGCTGTAGCCCGCGGGTAGCTTCAGCTTGGCGTCGACCTTGCTGCGCGCTTCGTTGACCCACGAGACCAGATCGCGACCGCGCAGGTTGACTTCGACTCGCACCGTGCGCGTCAGATCTTCGCGACGCACTTGCGACGGGCCTTCGGACTCTTTGATCGCCGCGACCTCGGAGAGTGGCACTGAAGTGCCGTTGGAGGCTTCGACGAACAGGCCGCCCAAGGCAGCCGGGCTGGGCGAGCTGGGCGGCATCAACACCTTCATGTCGAAGCGCCGCTGACCTTCGTAAATCTGGCCGACGGGCACGCCCAGGCGCGCGGCACGCACGACCTCCAACGCGTCTTCGGTCTTGATGCCGTAGCGCGCCAGGCGCGCCCGGTCCGGCGTGACCGTGAGCTCTGGCGCGCCGAGCAAGCGCTCGACGCGGACATCGCCCGAGCCGGGCACGTTGCGCACGAGGGCCGCGGTCTCTTCGCTCAGCCGCTTCAACTCCGTGAGCGACTCGCCGAAGAGCGCGATTTGGACGTCGGCGCGCGAGCCGCTGATGAGCTCGTTGGTTTTGTCTTCGATCGGCTGCGACACGGACACGAACGTGCCCGCGACCTCGCTCTCGATGGCGTGCTTGAACAACTCGGACAGCTCGTCCAAATCATGCGCGCTGGTCCATTCTTTCTCCGGCTTCAGGTGCACGAAGATGTCCGTGTTGTCGTTGCCCACGGGGTCGATGGCCACCTCCGCGCGGCCCGTCATACCGAGCGAAGTGACGACCTCGGGGAAGCGGCGCAACACTCGCTCCGCAGCCAAATCGAGCTCTTTGGCTTGCGCCAAACCGATCGACGGCGCGCGCCGAACCGTAACCACCGCGTCGCCCTCGGCGATGCGCGGCACGAAATCCGCGCCGCTGTTGGCTAGAACCATGAACGCGCCCACCAAAGACACTCCACCGACAGCCAGCAGCCAGACGCGCTGCTCGACGGCCCACGGCAAGGCGCGGGCGTAGCGCTCACCCAACCAGCCCACCCAACGCGGCCCGTGGCCTTTAGCAGGCGGAACGAAGATCGCGAGCAACGCCGGAAAAAACAGCACTGAATAGACCAAGGCGCCGAACAGCGCACAAGCCATGGTCACGGCCATCGGCCGGAACATCTTGCCCTCGATGCCCTCCAGCGAAAGGAGCGGCAAGTACACGAGCATGATGATCGCGACCGAGAATGCGACCGGACGTGACACGGCCCCCGCGACCTCCGCGTAGGCGCCATCGCGCGCCCGTTTGATCAAGGTCTTGCCCGCGAGCGCGGCGATCATCGACTCCAAAATCACGATCGGGCCGTCGACCAAGAAGCCGAAGTCGATCGCACCCAGGCTCATCAGATCGCCGGTAATGTTGAAGTAGTGCATGCCGAACAGCGCGATCGCCATCGACGCCGGAATGCCGAGCACGACCACGAACGCGCCGCGCAGCGAACCCAAGAACAATGCCAAGACCAGGGTGACGACCAGCGCGCCCTCGATCAGATTACGCGTCACGGCGGCCAGCGTGCGGCCGAGAAACTCCGAGCGATCGTAGATCGGCTCGATGATCACGCCCGGCGGCAATTGCGCCTGTATTTCGGCGATCCGCTTCTTGACGCCTTGCACGACCTCTCGCCCGTTGGCGCCGATCAGCATCATGGTGATGCCGGTGACCGCTTCACCCTCACCATCACGGGTGATGGTACCGAAACGCATGGCCGAACCGATCTGCACGTGGCTGACATTGCGCACCAAGATCGGCGTGCCGTCTTCCGCGGTGCGGATCACGACCGCGCCGATCTCCTCTTCGCTGGCGAGCAGGCCGACGCCGCGCAAGGTCAATGCCTCACCTTTGCGCTCCACGTAGCCGCCACCCACGTTCACATTTGCGCGCTCGAGCGCCTCGGTCACGTCCGCGAGCGTCAGCTTGTGGGCGTGGAGCTGTGCCGGCTCGATTAGGACCTGATATTCTTTCAGATCACCGCCCATGGTGTTGATCTCGACGATGCCCGGGCTCTGCCGAAGCTTGGGCGCGATTTCCCAATCCAGCAGCGTGCGCAGTTGCATCGGCGAGTGCGTGGCGGAGCGCACCACGAACTGAAAAATCTCCCCCAGACCGCCGGACACCGGCGAAAGCTGCGGCTTACCCGCGAGCTTCGGCAAATCCCCTTCCACGGAGCGCACGCGTTCGAGCACCATTTGGCGCGCGAGCCAGATGTCTACGTCGTCCTTGAAGATCGCGGTCACGGCGGACAAGCCCGAGCGCGACACGGAGCGCAGCTCGACCAGCTTCGGCATGCCGTTCAGCGCGGTCTCCAGCGGAAAAGTGAGCCCGCGCTCGACTTCGACCGGCGAGAGGCCGGGCGCGTCCGTCAGCACCGCGACTTGGACGGTCGAGACATCGGGCACTGCGTCGATCGGCAGGGTCTTCAACGCGAAGCCGCCCGCGCCCAAGAGCGCGATTAGCAGCACCAGCATCACCCACTTGAGCCGGATCGACGTCTCGACGCAATACTTGAGCATTCAGCGAAAAATTTCCGACTTGAGCGCGAACACGCCGCTAATTGCGATGCGGTCGGTGCGCTCGATGCCGCGCGCGACCTCTACGCGATCGCCGTCCTGGGCCCCCAGCACGATCGCGCGCGGCTCGACCGAGAGCTGGTCGTGCGCGACGAACACGGTTGGCTTGCCATCGACGCTGGTCACGGCCGAGAGCGGGATCGAGATCGCACCCGAGACCGGCGCCGAGGTGTGGATTGCGGCCGAGACCGATTGGCCGGGGCGAAGCCGCGACTCGGGGTGTTCGACCACGATGCGCACCGGCGCGGTCCGGGTGGCCAGATCGATCACATCGCCGACGTAGGCTACCGTCCCGTGCACGGGCTGATCGCCCGCGGTGGTGGCCACGACATCTACCGTATCGCCGTTGTGAATCGCACTGAGCTGACCTTCGAAGACCGCCAATTCGACCCAAACCCGGTCGAGATCGGCGACGCGGAAGGCGGTCAACGTCGCTTCCACCGATTGGCCCCGGCTCACGTTGCGCTCGACGACGCGCCCCGCGATCGGCGTGGTCAGCCGCAAAATGCCGGTCGGGCCGTCGTTGCTACCGCCCAGAGCGCGCACGCGCTGCTCCGCGGCAGCCAGATCGGCGCGCGCAGACACGGCTTGCGCCTTGGCCAGCTCCGCGTCGCGGTGGGCGGAAATCTTGGCCTCCGCCAGCTCTGCCTCGCGCTTTTCGTTGGTCGTTGCGGCTTCTGCGTGAGCGCGCGCAGCGAGCACCGAAGCCTGGGCTTGCCCGAGGTCCGCGCTCTCGATTTCAGCCAGCAAATCGCCGGCCTTCACGATGTCGCCCTCGATCTTGTACAGGCGGCTCACGCGGCCGGCGATGCGCGAACCGACTGCCGCCACGCGATCGGGATCGAAGGTGACCGTACCGGTCACGTTGATCATCGGCTTCAGACTGCCCTCGGCCGCCGCCGCGAATTCGATTTGCTGGCGCTTGGCGAAGTCCGCCGAATAGCGAATCCACTTGCCATCCATGTAAGGCACGTCGCGCTTGTCCCCTTTGGACTGCGCGCTGGCCTTGGGCTCGGAGTGCGTGAAGTAAATCACCGCCGCGGAGGTCAGGCCGATTCCGAATGCGATCACCGTCAAACGTTGCGCGAGCTTTTTCATGATTTTACTTCTCCACCGACGGCGCGCTCGAGCTCGATGCGCGCGACCCAGGCCGCTTCGATAGCGTCGATGCGACTCGCTCGAACTCTGAGCGAATCACGCGCCGCGGCCAGCAAACGAAAAACGTCGAAGCGCCCAGCTTGAAAGCCGGCTTCGGCAAAAGAGAGCGTGCGCTCCGCGGCAGGTACCGCCTTCATGCTGAGCCGATCGAGCTCACGCCGACTCGACTCGTAGCTGCTCAAGGCCGCCATCACTGCGCGCTGCAAGAGCCGCGCTTCGAGGCTGAGGTCTGCCTCGGCGCTCTCTCTTGCGCGGGCCGATTGCGCACGCAGGCCCTGATTGCGCTGAGCCACCGGCAGCTCGACGCTGAGCCCGAGCACGCCGTACGTCGGCGAAAGCGGCGCGGAGTCGACACCCGCGTAAAAGCCCACTTTGGGGAACAGCTCGGCGCGCAGCCGCTCTTCGGTCGCGCTCCACATCGCCACTCGAGCTTGAATCGCCTTCAATTCCGGGTGCGAGGTGAGCGCGCGCTGGAGGAGCGCGTTCACGTCGTCGACCTGCGGCAGATCCATGACCGAGCTGGTCAACGTGAGCGGGACATCCGATGGAAGGTCGAGCGCGTCGCGCAGATCCATCAAGCTCGTAGCGCGGTCGCGCTCGAAGGCCATCCGCGCGGCCTCCAGCTCCGCCACTTGCAGCTGAGCAGAAGCGGCGTCGAGCTCCGAACCGGCGCCAGCGTTGACCCGGCGCTCGGTGGCATCGAGCACGCGCCGTGCGACCACCAACGCCGCATCGGCCTCGATGATGCGCAGCTCGGCGATTTGCGCGCTGACGTAACCGGTCAGCGCGCGCACGCGAGCCGAAGTGCGCGACATGGCTAGCTCGGCCTGGGCAACGGCCGAGAAACGCGCGGCCTCGCGCACGCGGGCCCGTGGCGCACCGCCGACATCGAACAGGAAATCAACGGTAGCGCCGTAACCCATGTTGCCGGATCCACCGCTGATCAACGGTCGAGCATCCACCGCGAGGCGGGGATTCACGGGCATGATCAAGCCCGCACCCACACGCCTGGCATCGGCTTCGCGCGCGGCAAAACGCGCGCGCGTGACCTCTGGGCCGTCCGTCTTGGCACGCGCCAGAGCATCGGGAAGAGACAGTGAGAGCGGAACAGCCGCGTAAGCGTGATGCGTCACGAAACAACTCGAAACGACGACACTCGTGACACACAGAAGAGACGCGAGGGCGCTCTTGAAACGGGACTTCAAGGCAGAGTCCTCCGGGAAAACAAGGTTGGGCGAGAGGAGATATGCGCGCCGTTCGGTTACGAAACAGGCACGCCAGCGTTGCGGGGAATGTTAACGGCGAGTTAACGGCGAATAGCCGCACTGCCCCCAGGCAGCGGCTCGGTTCGCGCGAAGCTCAAACGCCGCCCATGAAAAAGCAGCAAAAACGTGAGCGCCGCGGCAACCCTCAGGCGCGCGGGGGCCGTTCGAGACCGCGGGCGTGACTCGCCAAAGCCAGCTCGGAGGCCAAAGCGCCACACTCGGCACCGCTGGGCTCACCGTATGAAAGCAGCCGAACGCGTGGTGCAGACGGCGTGATCAGCGCGTCGTAGCCATCATCCGAGTCATCCATGGCCACGGGAGCAAGCGTGTCTTGCTCACGCGGCTCATCCGAGGCCGGGCAGAGCTCCAACGCGCCAGCCGCAACCAGCGAGCCGCACTCGACCACCAGCGGAAAGCCGCCCAAGCAACGCACCGATACGACGAACAACGCCGTAATCAAGGCCAAAAACCGGAGCGCGCGGGTCACTGCCCCGAAGTCGTGCCGCGGAGAGAGGGCCTTGTCAAGCGCGGGGCGTGTTTGCGCCGGTTCGTCCGTTTCATCTTGCCTCGCTGACCGGTTTCAGGCCCGACTCAGATTGGGACTGTAAAAGGTGCTGTTCGATCGCGCTGCGCTCGCGCTCGAGGAACTCAGCCACTGCGGCGGTGAGGCGACGGTCCTGAAACGAGTGTGCGCTGAAGGTGCGGGAGGGCTCGAAGCCCCGGGCTAGCTTGTGCTCTCCACCGGCCCCCGGCTCGAACAGCGAAAGCCCCCGCTCGATGCACTCTTGAATGCCGCGATAGAAGCAGACGTTGAAGTGCATGAATGGGCGTTCCTCGAGCGCGCCCCAATAGCGACCGTACAGAGCCTGCTTGCCGAGCAAGTTGAACGCGCCTGCGATTGGTTTCTTCGAGCCGGCGTCACTGGCAACGACCACGTGCAGATGCTCGGGCATCGTTTGACACACTTGCTCGAAGAATGCGCGATTCAAGTACTGCTTACCGTAAAAGAACTTTTCGACCGTCGAGCGATAAAAGTCGAAGATGAAGTCCACCATCTCCGGACGCAGGCGATCAGCGGTGAGCACGGAGAGGTCAATCTGACGGTCGCGCATTTCGCGCATTTCTCGGCGGATTTGATTGCGGCGCTTGGAGCTGAAGCGCGCCAGAAAGTCGTCCATGGTCCGATAGCCGGCATTGCGCCAGTGGTACTGCACGCCGTGGCGCGGCAGATAACCCGCCGCTTCGAAGCTCTCCGCCTGCGCCTGCTCGGGGAACAGCACATGGCAGCCCGATGCCCCGATGCGTTCGGCGATTTGCGGTAGAGCAGCCGCGAAGCCGCGCTGAATGGCGCGCGCATCCGCGCCGGCCTCGATCAGCAAGCGTGGACCCGTCGCGGGCGTGAAGGGCACGGCCACGATCAGCTTCGGGTAGTAATCGATACGCAAATTGCCCTGCGCGTAGCGCGCGAAGGAATGATCGAAAACGAACTCCCCTTCGCTGTTTCCCTTCACGTACGTAGGCGCGACCGCCACGAGCTTTCCCTCGCGGTAGGCGGCCACGTGCATCGAAAGCCAGCCGCGTGCAGGATCGATGCAGCCCGTATCCTCGAGCGCAGACAGCCACTCGTAGCGAAGAAAGGGCGGGCAATCTTCACCCGCAAGCAGCCCCCAAGCACTCGCGCCGATGCTCGAGATCCGCTCGTGAGTGCGAAATTCCAAGTCGGCTATGGGCGAACGCGAAGGCACGGGCGGAGGGAGCTTAGCTCCAATCGACGCCGCGCGCTTTGCTTACAAAAACTTTCGCAACCGGTACGCCAAGTACTCCAAGATCCGCTGGCCGAGCGGGCGAAAGCTGAATTCGCGCGGCAAGACTTCGTTGCAGAGCTCGAAGTCCTCTAGAAACGAAGCCTCGAGCCTGTTCGCGAAACGCGGATCGAGCACGCTGACGTTGACCTCGAGATTCATGCGCAGCGACATGTAGTCGAAGTTGAAGGTGCCGATCGTGCTCCACACGCCGTCCACCACCGCGGTTTTGGCGTGCAGCACGCTCTCCTCCCACTCGAAGATGCGTACTCCGGCGCGCAGTAACCTGCCCCAAACCGCGCGGCTGGCGTGGCGTACGATGTCGACGTCACTCTGACCAGGCACGATGATGCGCACATCGACGCCGCGGCGCGCGGCCCGGGCGAGCGCCCGCAGCACGCGCCCGTCTGGGACGAAGTACGAGTTGGCGATGAAAATGCGCCGCTCCGCGCGACGTAGGTAGTGCAAATACGCCCGCGAAATCTCGCGCTGGGTGCGTAAGAAGCGTTGCCCCAGGACACGCACCGCCGGCAAGCGAGCACGTCGCGAACTGTCCGGAGGCGGAGGCTGCAGGAGAGCATCGGGCAGGCGCAGTTTGCGACCGTGAAGGCGTCCCCAAACCCGAGCGAAGCAATCGCACAAGCCGGCCACCGCGGGACCTTCGATGCGCACCATGTCGTCACGCCAACCGGCCCCTCCGTCATCGAGCGGCAGCCAGTAGTCGGCAATGTTGATGCCGCCCGTGAAGCCGATTTTGCCGTCGATCACCAGGATTTTACGGTGATCTCGGCGCGTCAGCTTGGACAGCCGAAAGCGCTGCTTCCAAGGCGCGATCGGGTTGAACTCGATGACCTGGGCACCCGCGCGCTCGAGCTCGACGAACATCTCGTCACTCGCGCCCACCGAGCCCACGGCGTCGAAGATGATCGACACTTCGACGCCGCGTTTTGCAGCGGCGGCGAGCGCGAGCGCGAACTTTTGCCCGATCGTGTCCGAGCCGAACCAATACATCTCGAGCAAGATCTGCTGCTCGGCCGAAGCGATCGCGGCAAGCATCTCCGGATACGCGGCCGAGCCGTTGCGCAACAGGCGCAGTTGGTTGCCCTCGACGTAATGTTCGCCGGTATCTTCAACTGCCACGAGCTCGGGATTCGTCACGTGCGGCGGAGACTAACCTGCCCGCCGCCTCCCTGCCGAAATGCGCGTTATCGGGGCAAAACACCCCAGGAAATTTCGCGCGCCCGTCGGGTTCGATTGCTATGCTGCCGGAAATGCCGCCGCGCGCTCCCCACCGCACCTCGCGCCCCATTGCCCGCTGCGCGTTCGCAATCCTCGCTCTGCCGGCCTTCGCCTGCTCCAGCGGTTCGCAAACTAGCTACCCCGCGCAGTATCCCCCGCAACCGCAAGCCGGCGGCACGACCCCCGTCGGGCAACCAGCGAGTTCCCTGCCACCCGGGCAGTCCGCTACCCTGCCCGCCCCTGGGGTCACCGTGCTGCCCGTCGTAAACGATCCGATCAACGCCGTTGATCTGGGGTTTCTACGCGGCCAAGCGCAATCGTTGTTGAACGAGTTGGTCGCCACCTTGCCGGCTACGCAGCAACAGCGCGTCGCCGGCATCCCGCTGGTCGTCGACAGCACGCAGGGCGACGTGAATGCCTTCGCCACTTGTACCTCGGGCGGGCACGCAGCCATGGCCATCACCGATGGCTTGTTGGATATCGAAGCGCACCTGAGCCAAGCGCGCGCCACGGACGAAACCTTCGGCACCCACAAGCTGACCGACTACATCCAACTGATCGTGCAGCAGCAGCGGCCGAACCGCCCGATCGTGCAGCCCCCGCTCGGCTTCTTCGACCCCACGCAGCAGGTGGATGGCCGCAAGGTGATGCGCCAACACCAACTGCTCGAAGAGCAGATTGGCTTCGTATTGGGGCACGAGCTCGCCCATCACTATCTCGGGCATTTACCGTGCACCTCGGCAGGTCAGCTGCCCCTGGCGGAGCTCGGCCAGGCCTTGTCTGGCACCGTTCCTCTGTTCAATCAGCCAAACGAGATCGCTGCGGACACCTCGGGCACCAACAACTTGCTGACCCTGGGCTTTCGGCGAGCGGGCTACCACCTGACCGAAGGCGGCGCGCTGGTCACCATGCAATTCTTCGCTGGTTTGGAGCAATTCAGCGCCAGCGGCCTGATCTTCGCTTTTCAGAACACCCACCCGCCGGCGGTGATCCGTTCGCCGATCATTCAGCAGACCGCCGCCGCCTGGAAGCTGACCGGCGGTCGCGGCTTGCCGTATTTGTTCTAAAGCCGGAAACTCGCGCTCGACGCCGACCGATAAGCCTCGAACCAGGCTGATGGGGCAATGCGATGAGTGACAAGACCGAACAAGCCACGCCCAGGCGGCTGAGCAAAGCTCGCCGCGAAGGGGATAGCCCGGTCTCGGCGGCGCTGTCGCAAAGCGTGGGGTTCGTCGCCGCGTTGTCGGTGGTTGGCGGCGTGGTCGCGCTCGCCACCGAGCAAGCGGGCGCATTGCTGGTCGCCGCGCTGCAGCACCCAACCGAACCGGCATCGCCCAGCACGATCGCCCGCGTGGTCTTGAGCATCAGCTTGCCGATCGTGGCGGTGGCAGCAGCAGCCAGCGCCGCCGCCAGCTTCGTGCAGACCGGCGCCACGATCAGCGCCGAAAAGCTGACTCCGAGCCTCGACCGCTTGAATCCGTTCACAGGCCTGAAGAATCTGTTTTCTTGGCAGCGGGTGGTCGGCATCGCGCGCGCGCTGTTTGCGGCTTCGTTGGTCAGCTATTTTGCCCTGCGCCAAGTGCGCTCCCACGCGGCTGATTTCGCAGCTTCGATTGGCAATGCGCGCGCCGCGGCCGTGCTCGCCGAAAGCATCGCGGGCAAGGTGGCGTGGTTCGCCGCCGCCGTCGGTCTCTCGCTCGGCTTGCTGGATCTCCTGCTCACTCGCCGCGCCTGGTTTCAGCGCCATCGCATGAGCAAGGACGAAATCAAGCGCGAGCATCGTGAGTCCGAAGGCGACCCGGCATTGAAAGCCGCGCGCCGGCGCGCGCACCAAGAAGCCCTCACCGGCGCCACCCTCGGCGCCCTGAAAACCGCCAGCGTGGTGATCGTGAACCCTACCCATTTAGCGACCGCCCTAAAATACAGTGATGAAGAAGAGCTCGCTCCTTCCGTGATTGCCCAAGGCCAGGGTGAGATGGCCAAGCTCATCATCGAGGCCGCGCGTGCCTATGGCGTACCGATCGTACGCGACGTACCGATCGCCCGCGCGCTCAACGAGCTGGAAATCGGCGACGAAATCCCGGAAGCCCTCTACGAAGCAGTCGCGGAAATCCTGCGTGAAATTTGGCAGGCGGAAGCGAAGCCTGGCGCGTAGCCGAATAATCCGCGGATTGTACGGGCTCCGCGGCGCCGATCAGCTATATTGCACGCCATGGGTGGCTTGCTTTCGCGTACGTCCAAGGGTTTCGGGGCACTGCTTCTCGCCGCGCTTGCCGCCTGTGGCGGGCGCAGCTCCCCCATCGATCCCGATGCCGTAACCATCGCCGCCAATCAACCGTCCGAGACGACGAGCGGCGGTGGCACGGGTGCAACGTCCGGCAACAGCGCAACCGGAAGCGCCACGGCCAGTGGTGGCAAATCCGGAGTTCCTGCAGGCGGCAGCGCCACGGGCGCAGCGTCCGGCGTAGGGACGGCGGGCAGCAGCAGTAAGCCTTCTGGCGGCTCGTCCTCTGGCGGCGCGGGTGCCGCTGGCGCGGCCACCGGTGGCTCCCCCTCGACAGACCCGTCTTTCGTCAGGAGCTGCAACAGTTACTGCAGCGTCGCCGCGCAAGGTCCATGTCCCAGCGGCATTTCCAGCACTGAGTGCCTGGCCTCGTGCGTGAACGAGTTGAGCAGGCAAACCCTACTCTGCCAAACCTACGGCGAGGGGCTACTCCGCTGCCTCACGGCTGTCTACACGAACAGCAACAGCTGCAGCGAAGTCGACCAATTGTCGCTCGCCAAGTGCTCGAGCCAGTTCACGACGTATCAAAACTGCTCCGGGCCAGGCAGCACTCCGGTGCCCCCGCCTACCCCAACGCCCATGGTGACGTGCTCCAGCTCGGGCAGCAGCAGCAACGGCAAGTGCAACTTGGACGTAAAGTGCACGAGCGGCGCGTACTACACCGTGTCCTGCTATCAGACGGGACCCGAACAGAGCAATTGCACGTGCAATGCCAGCCTCCCGAATGGCACGGGCACCGGCGCCAACTTCGGCTTGAACGAGAACTCGACCTTCGCTTGCTACGACAGCCTGGCAACCTGCGGGTTTCCGGACATCGGCGCCAAATAGCAAAGCGCGCGTGCGGCTTCGGACATTCTTCGGAAACCGCGGCGTGAAGCGAGGCGCGTAGCCTGCTTCTGAGTAGCTCGGCGCATCGGCCGAGCTGCGCCGCATGGTGAGTCTGAAGAAGGAGCGTTCACGATGGCATGGCGTCAGCGCGTGGTCGTGGTCGGGGCCGGGTTCGGTGGCATCGCAGTGGCTCGAGCCTTGCGAAAAGAGCGCTTCGATGTGTTGCTCATCGATCGCAACAACCACCACGTTTTTCAACCGCTGCTCTACCAAGTTGCAACATGCGCGCTCTCACCGTCGGAGATCGCGTTCCCAATCCGCTCCATCTTCGGCTCGCAAAAGAACGTCGAGGTGTTGTTCTCCGAGGTGCAGAGCATCAACCTCAAAGGCAGGCGCCTCGAGACCTCCACCGGCCCGATCGACTACCACTTTCTCGTCCTCGCGGCGGGCGCGCGCAACAACCACTTCGGCCACGACGACTGGGTGGACATCGCCGTAGGTCTGAAATCGCTCGACGACGCGCTGGAGATCCGTCGCCGCGTGCTGGTCGCACTCGAGGTCGCCGAACAAGAGACCGCTGATTTGCGGCGGCGCGAGCTGCTCACCTTTTGCGTGATCGGCGGCGGGCCCACCGGCGTCGAAATGGCAGGGGCGCTCAGCGAGCTATCTCGGACCTTGGTCGGCCGCGATTTTCGTCACATTCGCCCCGAAGAGATCACCGTGATCTTGCTCGAGGGCGGGCCATCGGTCCTGAGCACCTTCAGTGAAGTGTCTCGCGCGCGCGCGACGAAGCAGCTGAAAAAGCTGGGCGTGGAGGTGCAGACCAATGCCAAGGTGACGGCCATCGAACACAATTCGGTGACCATCATGCGCGCGGACGGCAGCCCTCAGATTATCCCCGCCGCAAACGTGGTTTGGGGCGCGGGCGTACGCGCTTCGGGGCTCACCGCCACGCTCGGCGTACCGCTCGACCGCGCGGGCCGCGTGATCGTCGACCGCTCGTTGAACGTGCCCGGCTACGATGAAGTGTTCGCGATCGGCGACATGGCTGCATGCACCAACCCCGACGGCACTCCCGTTCCGGGCGTCGCGCCCGCCGCAGCGCAAGCCGGTCGCTTCGCAGCTGATCAGATCGTGCGTCGCATCCGCGGCTTACCGACCACGCAATTCCGCTACGTCAACAAGGGCAACCTAGCGACGATAGGCCGCTCTGCCGCCGTCGCCGAACTCGGCGGCGCCAAACTTTCCGGCTTCGTCGCCTGGGTGCTCTGGCTCGCCGTTCACGTCTGCTTCCTAATCGGCTTCCGCAATCGCTACATCGTGCTCTTCCAGTGGGTCTGGCACTACTTCACGAACCAAGGCGGCGCACGCCTGATCACCGGCACGCGCAATCCCCACTCCGGCTGGCCCTCGCAACCGCGTCGCTTGGCCAAAACCATGTCTAGCCGCGCACCCGCGCTCGATACGTGATCGAGAAGGGGCGCTCGCGATCCAGCAACGCAGCTCACGTAGAGACGCTAGCTCCGCGCGAACAGCCATCGTTGAGGCGCCCTCTAAGGAGCTGAATCGAGCGCCTGGGCAATACTCGCAGTCCCATTCATACCCGCCGGCGCAGGTACCCATTTCACACCCGCCGGCGGAGGTGCCCATTCACACCCGCCGGCGGAGGTGCGCCTAGGAGGCGCCTCACTCAAGTGCCGATGCGGATCTTCTTCTTCAACGCAGAAAGTTCGTCGTCCACTTCGGACTTCGCGGGCGCGGCCGGATCGGCGCTCGCGCCGCTCTCCAGAGCGCGGAACTTGGCTTCGACTTCGGCGCGCGACATGCCGGTTGGGCTCGGACCGGCGAGCGCCGCGTCGACTTCACCCTGAGCGAGGATGGTGTGCTCGGCGGTCTCGATCTTGTCTTCCATCCGGCGAAACTCGTCGAATGCACCGGCCCCGCCGCCGACCTGACCGAGTGCCTCCACTCCCCCGCCCGCTTTGGCTTGCTGCGCGCGCGCAGCAATCGTCCCTTTGCGGAGCTCGAATTCTTTGACCTTGCGCTCCATGCGTTCGAGCGCATCTTTCATCTCGAGGGCGGCCGCGCGTTGTTCGCCGCGTTGCGCTTCGGCTTGATCGCGCTCACCTACGGCACGCCGCTTCTGCAGCAGCGCCTCGCGCGCTAGACCGTCGTCGTCGCTGCGAACGGCGAGCTCGGCGCGGCTATTCCATTTCTCGACCTCGCGATCGAGCTCTTCGACCTTCTTCTTGAGCTGCTTCTCGGAGGCCACGCCGCTGACCACTTCCCGGCGCGCGGCCACGATTTGCTCGCGCATCTCCAGCAGCGTTTGGTCGAGACTTTTGCGCGGGTCATCCGCCTTGTCGATCAAGGCGTTGAAGTTGGCGGACATGACTTGCGAGACGCGGGCGAAGATCCCCATCCACCAAACATGCCACGCCTAGGCCGTGGCGCGCAAAAGTGCCGGTCGCGCGTCGGTTACGCCCGCCGCGCCAACCGGCTTTTGCCGTTATTTTCAGCGATTCACGATGTGAATGGCGTGACCGAGCGAGGCCGCGGCCGCTTCCATCAAAGCCTCACCCAGGGTCGGGTGCGGGTGGATGCTGAGCGCCATGTCTTCGGCGGTGGCCACGGTCTCGATCGCGAGCACGGCTTCACTGATCAGATCACTGGCCGACGGCCCGACGATATGAATGCCGAGGATGCGACCCGACTTCGTGTCGGTGACCACTTTCACGAAGCCGTCCGTCTCGCCGATGCTCACCGCGCGACCGAGTGCGACGAACGGAAACTTGCCGACCTTGATCGTATAGCCCTGCTCCTTGGCTTGTGCCTCGGTGAGCCCCGCGGTGGCGATCTCCGGATCGGTGAAGATGATGCCGGGCACGGTGACCCAATCTTTGGCGGCGTGGTGGCCGGCGATCACCTCGGCCGCGACCTCGCCCTCTTTCGAGGCTTTGTGCGCGAGCATCGGCTGACCGCTGACGTCACCGATAGCGTACACGCCCTTGACGTTGGTCTCGCAGAACTCGTTCGTCTTGACGAAGCCGCGTTGATCGATTTCGACGCCGATCTCCTCCAAGCCAACACCACGCGAGCGCGGCTTCATGCCCACCGCGACGAGCACCACGTCCGCTTCGATGCGCTGCTCTTTGCCCTCGCTCGAGACGATCACCGTGACGCCGCTGGCAGTCTTCTCGAGACGCTCCGCGCGGGTGTTCTTGAGCAGCTTGGCGCCGCGCTTTTCCAGCTTCTTCTCGACCACTTTCACGCAATCCGGGTCGACGCCGGGGAGCAGACTGGGCGTCAACTCGACGACGGTGAGCTCCGCGCCGAAGGTCTGGTAAACCATGCCTAGTTCCAGGCCAATCACGCCGCCGCCGATCACGACGAGCCGCTTCGGGATCTTTCGCAGGCTGACCGCTTCGCGCGCACCGATGACGCGCTCGCCATCGAACTCGAAGCCAGGCACCTGAATCGTGGCCGACCCCGTGGCGATGACGAGGCCCTTGGTCGCCGAGACTCGGCGCTTCTCGCCCGACTTCAGCGTCACTTCGACCGTCTTCGGGTCGACGACCTTACCTCGGCCTTCGATCATTTCGCCGCCATTGGCTTTGAGCAGCGAGCGGACACCCGAGGTCATCTTCTTGACCACGCCGCCCTTCCAGTCCTGCATCTTGTCGACGTCGACGTTCACGCCACTGACGTTGATGCCGGAGTCCGCGATGTGCTTGGCCTTCTCGACGAAGTGAGCGTTGGCGATCAAGGCCTTGGACGGAATGCAGCCCCAGTTGAGGCACACGCCGCCGTACTCTTCTTCTTCGATGCAGGCGACCTTCAACCCGAGTTGACCGAGCCGAATGGCACACACGTAACCGCCGGGGCCGCCGCCCAGCACGATGGCGTCGAATTGATCCATTTCGGTGCGTGATGTAACGCTTGTTTTGTTACTTCACAAGGGTCTGTCTTGGTCGCCCTGGCCAGGCGAATGCGCAATTCGTTTCGCAGACGTGAACAACTCTTTCCGTTGCTCTAGTAAATGCTCCGGAAGTTCTGCGTACACGTCGTCGAAAAGCGAGGCCCGCGGCGGCGCGGGGGCGGCTTCTGCGACGGCGAGCGCGGCGTCGAGCTCGGCGCTGAGCTCGTCTTCCAGTGCCCGACGGGCAGCGGCATCCAGCGCGCCCTGTGACTCGAGCGAACGGGCCAAGCGCTCGATTGGGTCGCGCGCGCGCCATTCACTGACTTCGGCCTCGCTGCGATACAGGGTGGGATCGTCGCTGGTCGAGTGGGGACCGACGCGATACGTCACGCACTCCAGGAAGGTTGGGCCAAGGCCGGCCCGGGCGCGCTCCGCGGCGCGTTGGAAGGCGAGGTAGAGCTCGCACACGTCGTTGCCGTCCAAGCGCTCGGCGGGCATGGCGTAGGCCAAAGCGCGTTCGGCGAACGTCGCGGTGTTGCTCTGACGCGCGGCCGGCGTGCTGATCGCCCATTGGTTATTTTGGCACACGAACACGCACGGCACGCGAAACACCTGCGCGAAGTTCAGCGCCGAGTGAAAATCCGCCGAGCTCGTCGCGCCATCTCCCAAGCAAGCGGCGCTGACCATGGTCTCGCGCCGCATCTTGGCCGCCCACGCGGCGCCCACCGCGTGGGTCAGCTGCGTGCCGATGCAGCTCGACCAAGACACCACGTTGGCCGCGCGGCCACTCATGTGGCTCGGCATTTGGCGGCCCTTCAGCACGTCTCGATCGCTGCCGAAGACTTGCGCCAGGTAGCTTTGGAGTGGAAACCCACGCACCAGCAGCACCGAGCTCTCGCGCAGCGCGGGAAATACCCAATCGCTGTGTGGCAGGGCAAAACCCAGCGCGACCGGCACCGCTTCTTGGCCGGTGCAAGTCCCATAGAAGCCAATTCGCCCTTGCCGCTGCAGGGCCTGCATGCGCTCATCCAAGCCGCGAATGCGACGCAGCTCGCGATAAAACGAAAGCTGCAGGGGTAACGGGATAGAGCTCATGGCACAGTTTCGAGTTCAGCCAATGCCTCGGCCACCGTTTCGGGATCGGCCTGGGCGGCGGTCATACCACGCAAGATCGGGCGCGCTTCGCGCAAGCGCGCCCGACCGGCGGCGGCCACCGCGATCGTGCGTGCGTCACGTGTGAACGCGGCCAGCCCGCGCAAGATGGCCGTCTTGGCTTGTGGATCCCCCAGCCGGGCCAGCGCGACTCGCGCGTGCCAGGCCAACGGATCGCGGAACAAGCCGAAGAAGCCGAACGCGCGGCGAGTCAGCGCCGGGCGCGCGTCGCTGATCGACAGCTCGCCGCACAGCTCGATCGCGGCTTGCTCGTCTTCCAACGAGGCGACGCGATCCTTGCGCTCGACCACATCGCGAATCACGTCAGCACCGCAGGCATCGCCTACGCGTGCGAGCAGGATGGCGGCGGCCAGGCGGACGCTCGGCGCATCGTCGCGCAGCGCGGCCCGTGCCCGTTGCCGAAGCGGTTCCGGCAGCGCCGCGCCATCGGCCAGCACGTGCTCTTCGGCCAGGCGAAACGAGATCTGTCGGACTTCTGCGTCCAAATCACGGCTAGCGTCGACCAGCAGAGGAAGCAGGCTAGCCCGCGCAACGCGATTCAACGCGATCAGCGCCTGGAAGCGCAATTCGGGGGCGGCATCCGCGCGAGCCGCCTCGAGCAGGGTCAGGATCTCCGGATCGCCGGGGCCACCGGGCTCGGCGATCTCGCCCAGCGCAGCGATCGCCATCTCGCGCACCTGCAGTGGTGCGCTCCGCGCTGCCTCGAGCAACGCCTCGCGCGACTCTTTCGCATTGGCATCGCTCAAGGCCAAGGCGGCAGCCGCACGAACGTGGAGATCCGCGTCGCTCCCGAGCACTTCGCAGAGCGCGCGCAGAGCGCGCGGGCGCGCATCTGTCTCCGTCAACCGCGCGAGGTCGCGAAGCGCGGAGATGCGCGTCTCGTTCTTGGCATGCCCGAGGTCGCGCAAGGCCGCTTCGAGCGTCCGCGGCAACGAACGAATGCCGAACATCGTGGGAGAGCTTAGCAGCAAAGCCAACTCGGGCCGCTCGACTCGAACGCGAGCGACGCAGATGCTCAGCCGCCCGTGCCGGCCTCGCCCGCGGCGCCGCTTTCAGCAGCGCCGGAGCCACCGCCCGTGCCGCCATTCGACGAGGAACCACCCTGCGCGCCACCGGATCCGCCCGTGGACGACGAGCCAGCTTCGGCCGGCCCGGCGTCTGAGCCTATGCAGACTTCATTCGAGGTGCCGGTTGGCTCGACCCGCGGTGGGACGGCGCAGACCTTGGCGCCGCTAGAGTGCTCGGCGAGCACCGCGTCGAAGGTGCCGTCGGTTACGGGTCCCGGGACCGGCGAAAGGCAACGGTAGCCACCGCGGCAATCCGAATCCGACCCGCAGCTGGCCATGCAGAAAGAGCGTTTGTACGGCGAATTTGCCTGGCTAGGGCTGCACCCCTGGATGGGTGACAAGGTGGTGCCGAAGTTCACGCATACCGAATCCTCCGGACAGCTGCCGGGCTCGCAATTGAACTTCGTGCAGTAGCCGCCGGGCTGCGTGACATCACATAGGCGATCGCCGGTCGTGGAGCAGTTGGTCGAGACCGAACAATCGTCACCTATCTTGGGCGTGCAGCCAAGCGCGGCGCTCCCCACAGCCAGACAAATGGCGAGCATTACCAGCCGAGTGAACGGCGAACCGCTCGAAAACGCGCTATCATCACTACGAAGCATCGGGCGGCCGCGACTCTACTCGAAGTTGACACGCCCGCCAGGCCATTCGTAACTTCGGGCAGAGAGGCGTCTCAGCAGCCCTCCCCGTCCAAATCCAGCGCAATAACCCGGGCCATGTCGACCTTCATCACCGACGATTGTATCAACTGCGGAGCGTGCGAGCCGGAATGCCCGAACGACGCCATCTCCGAGGGCGACGAAATTTACATCATCGATCCGGACCTGTGCACCGAATGCGTGGGGTTCGATGACCATGAGGCTTGCCAAGCGGTCTGCCCGGTCGAGTGCTGCCTGCCCGATCCGAAGCACGTCGAGACCGAGCAGGTGCTGATTGCGCGCGCTGTTTCGCTTCACGACGATGACGAGGAACTGAAGCAACGCGCGGCGAGCAACACGTTCCCGTCGCGGTTCCGCAAATAACTGGCTAGTCGTGTGCGCCCGTATAGAGCCTTAGCCTGTTCGTTGAGTGCGCTGGCCTGGGTTGGTTCAGGCGCTGGGCTCACTTTGTCGAGCGGTTGCGGTGGTGGCGTCCCGCTGCTGCACCCCGCACACGTGCTGCCCGCCGGGCGCACCGCATTCGCAGTCGGCGTCAGCGATCGTTTTTTGCTTGGCGACGCGCGCCAAGCGCTCGATGCGGCGCGACAGCCCATGCCAGGCATTCCGCCCGAAAAAGACACGCGCGCCGCCCGCGGTGTCCTCGTGGCTCTGGCCGAAGGCCCCGCGGTTGCGCCGTTCGCCGCAGCGCGCGTCGGCATCCCCGGCACGAACGAGGCCGGCCTGAGTTACAGCGGGCAGGCCGTGCGCGGGGATTTCAGGCATGCCTTTCAGTGGGAAAGTACGGCGCTGTCCGCCGGCCTGGGCGTCACCGGCCGTTTTGGTCCGACCTCGAATGATCTCCCGCCCGGCACGGATCTGAGCGGGGCCCACGGAGTCGGCGTCGATCTCCCGATCCTGTTCGGGTACCGCACGGACGCAGATCTGATTTCGGTCTGGGGTGGGCTGCGCGGGAGCTTCGACCACTGGTCGGGTACGGTTTCGCTCGACCCCAGCCCCGCGTTCGAGCTCCAGGGCAGCCGCGTGGCGCTCGGACCGATCTTCGGAATGTCAGTCGGGCTTCCGCCGTTCTGGGTGTCAGCCGAGCTCGAGCTCGACTACGGCCATGTTACCGGCTCGCTGGAGCGACCAGGCACTCGCTTCGAGGCCCAAGTCGACGGCTGGTCGGCTCGGCCGGCCGGCGCGCTGATCGCCAAATTCTAGCGATTATTGAAGGACTTGCATAATCGTCACCCGCCGTTGTTCGGGCGCGCTGTTGAATTGTCCGGAGCGATGCTAGCCTTCACGGCGTGGTGCAGTTTCTCTGGCATGTGCCGTCCTGGCTCGCCAAAGCGCGTTTGGCGCCGGCGCTCGCCTTCAGCGCGGTCGGCGCACTGGGCGCCGCGTGTTCCGTCGCCCCTGTCGACTACGGCGGCGAGGCGGATGCAGGCGGCAGCACCCACGCCTTGATCACCGTCGAGCGCAGCTCGGTGTTGAACGCAGCCGAGGCGCCGCGTGCGGCAGCTTTTGCCGGCTTCGTACGCACCCCACCCGATGTCGACGCCAATGCCATGTTGCGCTTGGCGGGCTTTGGTCTCGATCTGCCCGCGGTCGGGCAGTGTGCCGAGCCGAATCACGAACCCGCCAGCCGCATGCCGCTCAACCCACTGGGTCGGGTGGAGTTTCTCGACGCTGGTGACGTCACGTTGCGTACGAGCACCACGAACGCACCGCTGGCGACGCGCGCCCTGCCCGCCGTCACGGACTTGATCGCTGGGGTCGTTTACACCACCCGCGATCGCGCGGCCGACCCGCTTCCCGCCGCAACCACGTATACGCTCAGCGCCTCGGGCGGCTTGCTGCGCGCGTTCAACGTCAACGCCAACGCTCCGGCGCAGCTCAGCGCCGTGAGTGTCGGTGGCACGCCGCTCGCTGAGCTGAGCCGCGTAGCCGTGCAAGGTTCGCTCGCGCTCAACTGGACCCCGGGGCTCAGCCGAGATTTCGTGTACGTCGAGCTCACCACCCAAGACGGCACCGCCACCACCCGGTGCACGTTCCGCGACGACGCCGGGAACGGCACGGTGCCCGCGTCGGCCTTCGTGGGTACCGGCCTCGGCGAGCTATCGCTGCACCGGGTGCATAGTGAGCCGTTCGCGTCGGGTAGCGTCGATGCCGGTGAAGTGCGCTTCGACTTCGAGCAGAGCGCGAACGTCGAATTCGTCAACTAGTGTCGGGCGCCATTCACCGAGTGTATTTCGTACCCGGGATGTTCGGGTTCGGGCATCTCGCAGGTTACGACTATTTCAAACACGTACGGGTCGGCCTCGAGCAGCGCTTCGCGCAAGCGGGCATCCAAGCGGTGTTCGAAGACGTACCGGCACCGCCTACTTCGTCGCTCCGTTACCGCTCGCGCATCCTGGCCGCCACGGTAGCCAAGAGCGCCGGCAGCGATGACGGCCCGATCCACCTGATCGGACACTCGACGGGCGGGCTCGATGTGCGCTTGGTTCTTTCGCCCAAGGTGAACCTGGGCGTGACCGCCGAGCAACTCGCCTGGCGCGAGCGCGTGGTCAGCGCGATCACGATCAATACGCCGCACTACGGCACGCCGCTCGCCACCTATTTCGCCACCGTCTCGGGCACTCGCGTGTTGTACGTGCTGAGCTTGCTGACCGTCGTTTCGCTCACCATCGGAGAACCATCGCTGGCGATTTTCTCGCGCTTGGTCGCAGGCGTGGGCGGCATCGACTCGCTATTCGGCGGCGACATGAAAGTGTTCAGCCGCGTCACCGACAGCGTGCTGCGCTTCGTCGATCGCGATGGCCGCGGTGAAATTGCGGATTTTTTGAGCAAAGTGCGCATCGACCAAGGCGCGATCATTCAGATCATGCCCGAGGCCATGGATCTGTTCAACGCGGCCACCGTGCTCGACACGCGCGTCCGCTACGGCTGCGTCGTCTCTGCGGCGGCGCCGCCGCGTGCCATGCGCTTCGCGCGTCGCATTTGGTCGCCCTACGCCGCATTCACCGCGGCCATCTATGCCACGCTGTATCAATTCGCGAGCCAAGAGTCGCAAGTGTATCCCTACGCGCGTCCTTCGCAGCGGGAGACCGAGTTCCTACGCGTGGGCATCGATCACGAGGTCAACGGCGAATCCAACGACGGCATCGTGCCCACGCTGAGCATGCTCTGGGGCGAGCTGCTCTGGGCCGGTGAGGCCGATCACCTGGACATCCTGGGTCACTTCCACGACGACCAGAAGCCCAAGGTACACATGGATTGGGTGACCAGCGGGTCGCGCTTTACGCGTCAGCGCTTCGGTGCGGTGCTGGACGAGATTGTGAAGTTTGCGCTGCGAGACGCGTGAGAGGGGCGCTCGCGTTCCCGCAACGCACCCCAATGAGCGTCTCGGTGCCCGACGCTGACGCGCGTCCATCATCGCGGGGGCGGGAACAAAGTCGTACCTCAAGCTGCGATGCCGGCTCACGATCGCCCATCCTCTTCTCCTCGTCACCGTTGCGCGCCCAGCGCCGCACCCCCGCAATCGCTTCAGCCGCCCGCCCACTCCCGCGAGCGGAGTAACACGACGCTGCCCACAAACTTTGGTGCGCGCGCAGCGCAGCACGCTTCGCGCCTAAGCGCGCGCCAAGCACTTCAGCCGCCCGCCCGGAAATTCGTCGCGGTCCGCCGACTTTGGCACGATCAGATCACGATCTGCGTATGAGGCTAGGCCCGCAAAAGCTGACCGCACAGGCGCGTGCTTTCCACGGGCTTCAGCGCGGGCGGCCCAGCGCCCCCGTCCGAGCGTGCGCAAACGCGAGTCTCCCACCGCGCGCCGCAGGCGCCGCGCGTCCACCTTCTTCGCGCCCCACGTCGGATGTGACTGCCCCTCGAACGCGTCAATTCTTGCTGATGATTTTGTATTCGAGCACGCGGCTCTGGCCGTCGCGTTGGAATGCGACGCGCAGGGCGTCGGATTGTTTGAGCGATTGGAATGCGTCGAAGGCTTCGGTGTCACGTTCGATGGGCAGATCGTTAACGCGGATCACGATGTCGCCGGGCTTCAGATCGACCCCGCTCCAGAAGTCGCTGGGATTCAAGGTGACGATCGTCCAGCCACGGAATTGTCCATCGACCACGCGCTCTTTGACTTCGACGCGTTGTAGGAACTCCCAGAACCCGCGTTCGATCAGCGCGTTGACGTCTTCGCGAAAGAGCGCGCCTTGGGGCGGGCGCTTGGCGATCGGTTTTTGCGCAGTGGAGGCTTTGGCGACGGCTTTCGGCGCTGCCGGGGGGGCTTCGGGCGCCGCGCCGCAGCCGACCAACAATCCGAGCAGAACCAGACTTGAGCCTCGCATGGTGCCCGAATATGGCGCATACCCCGGCTTGGGGCCAAAAAGTCAGGCCACAGGCTCAGGGCGAGCCGAGGCTTAGGGCTGGAAAAAGCCGGAAGCGGCGGAAATCACGGTCTCGAACACGCGCGCCGCGACCTCCCCCAGCTCGCCGACGCCGGGCACGTGCAGCACGCGATCAGACGGCACCAGATCCTCGGCCCGCGCGTAGACCGTGGCCAGGCGAGCTTGGAGTTCACGGGCCTCGAACATTTCTTCGACGCCACCCCGAGTTCGGCGCCGCTCTTCGGCCACCTCGGCCGGCACGTCGATCACAATCGTGAGATCGGGGCGCAGGGCCTGCGCGTTGAGCTGCCGGATCCACGGAATGGGGTCGGCGCCATTGTGCGCGGTCACTGATTGGTAGGCCAAGCTGGACAAGTCGTAGCGATCGCTGATCACGACCGAACCCGCGCGCAGCGCCGGGGCCACCGTGGAATCCAGATGATCCATGCGATCGGCGGCGAACAGCAGCGCCATCGTCGACCAGTCGAAGTTGCGCGGTCCGGTGGCATCCGCCACGAACAAGCGGCGCTGCAGCACTTGCCGGATCAAGGAGCCAATTGGCCCAGTGCTGGGCTCGCAGGTGAGCAGCACTTCATGGCCGCGTGTCTTGATCGCCTTGGCCAGCAGCTTGGAGTGCGTGGTGCTGCCGCAGCCGTCGATGCCTTCCATGACCACGAACAGGCCCGGGAAGCGGCGGCCGGAATCGGATGCGCGCGAGATCGGTGGTGAGGTAGCGGCCATCAAACCGCCGAGCCTTTGCCGAGTTTTTCGGGGGACGCAATCGGCGCGGGATCTTCGCCCAGCACCACGTTGTCGATCAGGCGCGTCTTGCCCATGAAACCGGCTACGGCGAACAATAAACGCTCGCCACTGACCCCGTCTTCGGGGAGCGGCACGAGCTCGTCCGCGTCGGCGAGCGTCGCGTAGTCGAGGCGCAGGCCGCCTGCTTCGAGCTCAGCGAGCGCGAGTTGACGCAGCGCAGAGCCACGTCGCTCGCCCCCCGCGAAGGCGGTCACGGCCGCGCTGAGCGCGCGCGGGATAGACAGCGCGCGCTGTCGCTCTTCGGGAGTCAGGTAGGCGTTACGGGAGCTGAGCGCCAAACCGTCTGCGTCGCGCAGCGTGCGCAGGCCCACGATCTCGACGGGCAGCAAGAGATCGCGCGTCATGCGCTCGATCACTTTGAGCTGTTGATAGTCCTTGCGGCCAAACACCGCCACGCACTCACCCGCCACCGCGAACAACTTGCTCACGATGGTGGTGACGCCGTCGAAATGACCGGGGCGATGCGGACCGCACAGCGCCGCGGTCAAGCCGCTGACCTGAACGCGCGTGCGCTCACCTTTGGGGTACATCTCGTTCGCCTCGGGGGCGAACACGTGGGAGACGCCCGCTTCGCGGCACAGCTCGAGATCGCGATCGAGCGTGCGTGGGTAGCGCGCGAAGTCTTCGTTGGGCCCGAATTGGGTGGGATTGACGAAGATCGTCAGCGCCACTTCGGCCGCGCGCGTCCGCGCTTCGGCGACCAGCGACAGGTGCCCCGCGTGCAGCGCGCCCATCGTCGGCACGAGCCCGAGCCGCTTGCCGGAGCTTCGCACGGCTTGGGCGGCGCCTCGAAACTCCGCCACGGTACGATGTAAGGTGAGTGTCATGAGTCCTCGTTGGCTGGGCCGTAGCTCGGCGCGGGCGGCCCCAGCACGGGCTTCGCGCCGGTCTCCACGGGGGGATCTTTCTTCGGCTGAGCACCGAAGCTGTGTGCCGCACTGGGGAAGCTGCCGCCTTGCACCTCTTGCACATAGCTTTGCGTGGCGGCCACGATGGCATTGCCCAGCTCTGCGAAGTGCTTGACGAACTTGGGCTTCAAGGCGGGGTACATGCCCAAAAAATCGTAGCAGACCAACACTTGGCCGTCGCAGCCAGGGCCTGCCCCAATGCCGATCGTCGGGATCGAAATCGCTTCGGTGATGCGCTGCCCGAGTTCGCTCGGGATCCCTTCCAGCACGAGTGCGTAGGCGCCCGCGTCGGCGATGGCGCGCGCGTCCGCGAGCACCCGCTCGGCATCGGCATCGGCTTTGCCTTGCACGCGGAAGCCGCCCATAGCGTGGACCGATTGCGGCAAGAGGCCCACGTGACCCATCACCGGGATGCCAGCGGACACGAGCGCGCGCACGTGTTCGGCGAAAGCCTGCCCCCCCTCCAACTTGACGGCCTCGAAGCCGCCGGTCTTGAGCATCTGCCCGGCACTTTCGAGCGCGCGTTCGACCGACGATTGGTAGCTCATGAACGGCATATCGCCGACCACGTGCGCGCGATGCGTGGCGCGGGCCACAGCGCGCCCGTGATAGCAGATCTCTTCCACCGTCACGGGCAGCGTATTCGGCAAGCCTTGCACGACCATGCCCAGCGAATCGCCGACCAACAGCACGTCCGCGCCGCCCTCGTCGAGCAGCCGGGCCATGGTCGCGTCGTATGCCGTGAGCATCGCGATTTTGGGGCCACGTTTTTTCCTGGCTAGCAGCGTGGGCGCGGTAATTTTGGCGTCATTCATGGCGGCGTCTAAAGACCAGGGCGAGCGTACCACCTGGCCGAAAGAGTGAAAGAACGCTAAACTTTTGCTCTTGGTGGCTGACCCGGCACAGAGCGACTTTCGCAGGGCGTTCAACGGCCTGGCCAAGGGGGTGCATCGCCGTCAAGTGGGCCGGCTCGCGCTGACCGGCGCGAGTGTGGGGCTTGCACTCGGGGTACTCGGCGCGCTCGGCCTGTGGGCACTGCGCTGGGGTGAGTGGCGACCATTTGCGGCGGGGTTGGGCGCGCTTGGTGCCGTCGTCGGCGCGACGCTCGCCAAGCGAGCGCGTTGGTCTGAGAGCGACGTCGCGCTGTATCTGGACGCGCGGCTCGATAGCCAAGAGACCTTGACCACCGCAATCTCCGCGCAAGGTCCGGCCGAGCCGGCTTTGGCGCACGTGCTCGAACGCGCCAGCAGCCTGCTCGGCAGTGCCGACCCGAAGCGCGTGAAGCCCAAGCTCTGGTCGCGTTTTCACGTGTTGCTGCCCGCGGCGCTGACGGCGATCGCGGTGGTCAGCCTGCTCCCGTTGCCGCCCGCCCCAAAGCCCGCGCCCGTCGCGCCGGGCGCCGAGCGCGTCCAGATCGAGAACTTGAAGGGCCTCGAGCGGATCGAAGCGCTCGGCCATTTGCAGGGTCAAAATCCGGAGCAAGACGAGCGACTGAAGAAGCTGGCCGAGCAAGCCAAGAAGTTGCGCGAGGCCCTGGCCAAGGGCTTGGAAAAGCGCGAGGCGCTCTCGGAGATTGCCCGCCTGCGAGACGGCATCGCCGCCGAACGCCTCAAGCTCGGCGACAACCAGAATCGACCCGGGCTCGACGCCGCACTGCGCGCGTTCGGTAGTAACCCCGCGCTCCACGACGCACAAAAAGCGCTCGGCAATGGCGACCTGACCGCGTTCGACGACGAGATGCAGAAGCTCGCCAATCGCGCCGAAAGCAGCGATCGCCAAGCCGCCAAAGATGCCCTGGACGAGGCGGCCAAGGAGGCTCGAGCCAAGGGCGCCAAGGGTCTCGCGGACGCGCTCGAAGCGCAGAAGCGCCTGTTCGAACGCCGTGAGTCACACGCGGACGCCCTACGTGAGCTGGCGCGAGGCATGAAGGGCAAGCTTTCCCCCGAGGCGCTCGAAGATTTGAAAGAATTCGGTCGCTCCGGCAGTCCGGAAGCCGAACAGCGCCTGGCCGATGGGCTGGAGCGCGCGCTCGAAGGGCTGACCCCCGAAGAGCGCAAACGCTTGGCCGAGCGCATGCAGCAGCAGCTCGAGAGTGCAGACGGCAACGCCTCGCCCATGACCAAGAAACAGCTGGAAGAGATGGCCAAGCGGCTGGGCAGCAAAGAGGGCGTCGAGCAGCTCAGAAAACAGCTTCAAGAGTTGGCCAAGCCCGAACCCAGCGACGACGCCAAACGCGAGCAGGGCCTAGGTGACGCCGAACGCGGTGGCTCGGCCGCCGAGCGCGGGCTCGGGGGCATGCCGATCCCGATGGACGGCGATGGTGCGCCAGGCGCGGGTAAGCCCGGCAACGGTGACAAGGGCGGCAACGGCGACAAAGACGGATCCGCCGGCCCAGGCAGTAAACACGATTCAGGCACCAGCGATCATCGAGGATCGACGCCGGAAATCGCGGCCAAGGAGCTGCGTTCCAAGGCAGATGCGCGCCTTCAGGCGGGCGCACCGATGCACGGTGCCACCCTCGGACGGGCCCCCGCTCGGGCAGGCGAACGTGAAACGGCCAATCAACTCGGTACCGGCAGCTTGGGCGAAGCACAAAAAACCGAAGTGGGCGCGGTCGATCACGCGGACATCCCCGAAGAATATCGAGAACAGGTCGGGCGCTACTTCGAACCGTGATTGGGAGTATGCTGGGCTACCTTTGCCTGAGCCCGAAGCCCGATGACGGATCCGCCCGCGCCCACGTTCGAAGCACGCCTCCTTCAAGCCCGTGACATCAGCGCTCGTCTCAAGCGCGCCATCGCGGCGGTGATCGTCGGTCAAGACGCAGTCGTGGAGCAAGTGCTCTGGGGTCTGATCGCAGGCGGGCACGTGTTGCTCGAGGGCAACCCCGGCCTGGGCAAGACCTTGCTCGTGCGCACGTTGTCGTCGTGTTTGGATCTGCGCTTCTCGCGCATTCAATTCACACCCGATCTGATGCCGAGCGACGTGACCGGCACCAACGTGCTGGTGATGGACGGCAGCAGCCAAGGGACGAAGGGACGCTTCGAGCTGCACCGCGGTCCGATCTTCGGCCAGGTCGTGCTGGCGGACGAAATCAATCGCGCCACACCCAAGACTCAAAGCGCGCTGCTCGAGGCCATGCAGGAGCACGCGGTGACCATCGCCGGCACCCGCCACGCGCTCGATCAGCCTTTTTTCGTGCTGGCCACCGAGAATCCGATCGAAATGGAGGGCACCTATCCCCTGCCCGAGGCCCAGCTCGATCGCTTCTTGCTGAAGATCTCGGTGCCCGCGCCGAGCGAGGACGAGCTGACCGAGATTTTGGCGCGGACCACCGGCAAACCCGTCGCTGAACCGGAACGCGTGCTCACCCGCCAAGACGTACGCGAGCTGCAGGTTCTTTGTCGCGAAGTGGCGGTGGCCGAGCCGGTGCTGCGCTACGCGGCGCGCCTGGTCAATGCCAGCGCGCCGGATGCGCCAGACGCGCCGGACTTGGTGCGGCGCGCAGTGCGCTACGGCGCGGGCGTGCGCGGCGCGCAGTCGCTGGTCCTCGCGGCCAAAGCGGTGGCTTTGCTGGAGGGCCGCGCGCACGTTTCATTTGCCGACCTGCAGCGTACCGCGGCGCCCGTGCTGCGCCATCGCATCTTGCTCAGCTTCGAAGGCGAAGCCGATGGCATTTCGTGCGACCAAATCGTGCGCGAGCTGCTGTCCAGCGTGCTGACTCGGCCGGCGGCGGTCGAGCGCGCCGTGCAAGGGGTGTGACCCGGTGCGTCTGCCTGCTCGCCTCGCGTCGTTGGTCGGTGTGCTGCTTGCGTTGCTGCTCAGCCCCCATTCGGCGAAGGCAGACAGCCCGTTGAAATTGGAGGCGGTGCCCGTGCTGGGCGCCAACAGTCCTTCGGTGGACGGCTGGGGCGAAATCTACGTCCGCCTGGAAAATAGCAGCACCACGCAGCTCAACGGCTACGTCGAGCTGCGCGCGGCGTTCGCCGGTCGAGCCGCACTGCGCACGCTGTCGCGCGCCCCGTTTTCGATCGCCGCCAAGGGCCGCGTCAGCCTGCTCTTGCCGAGTCACAACTTGATTCGCGTCGGAACGGCCAAAGTGGTGGCCGTCGATGCGCGCGGGGTGGAGCTGGGCGAAGACCCGATGCCGTCGCTGCGCACGCTCGAACCGCTGCTCTTCGACTTGCATTCGCCGAGCCGACTCGCCCCCGTGCTCAACGCGCAAGCGGTGCCGATCCGAAGGCGCAGCGGCAGCTACTCCTTTGGCGGTTCGACGCTGGCCGTGACGACGCCCCAGACCAACGCCACGACCGGTGAGCTCGTGTTGCCGGATTTGGCCGCGGGCTATGCGAGCGCGACCTTGGTCTTGGCCTCGGGACGCACCATCTCGAGCTTGCCCGCGCCTGCCGTCGACGCCTTGTTCTCCTGGGTGCTGGCCGGCGGGGCTCTGGCGTTGGTGGTCGATCGCCCGGAAGACATGCGCAGCCCGTGGCTCGAAGCCTTGGCAGGGGGTCACGTGCAAAGCTGCGCAGCGGCGCATCAGTTGTCGCAAGTGGCGCAGTTTGCGGTCCCGGTCGAAAACCCGGGCAAGGGCTCGTTCGGCGGTGCGCCGCGCGTCACGCTCGAATCCGCCAAACCCTCGGCGGAGCTGGCCGCGACCTTCTTCGGCCTGACCGGCGCCAACCTGCGCGTGAGCCCTTGGGGCGAAAGCGCCAGCTACGGCCTCGGTGAAGTGCATTTCCTGGCCTTCAATCCCAACACCGAGCTCGGGGCCAGCGACCCTTGGCTGCGGCTTTCGTTGATTGATTTGGTGCGCCACGCCTGGGAGCGCGCCAGCGTCGTGGCCTTGCCGCACGGCCAGGCCTCGCTCGATGAGCCGCGCACGGAAAACGTGCGCCGCGTGCTGGACCCGAACGAAGGCACGCGCTGGACGGTGGTCGTATCCACGCTGCTCTTGTTGATTTACGCCGCGCTCGCGGGACCGCTCAATTTCTATCTGGCGCAACGTGCGGGGCGCCCCTTGCGCGCGCTCTTGTACCTGCCGGTGTGGGCGGCGCTCGCGCTGGCGAGCATCGTGCTGCTCGGAATGTTGGGCAAAGGGGTCACGGGGCGCGCTCGGCATTTGACCTTGATCGAGGCCGGCGCGGGCATGGCGCGCGCGTCGATCACGCGCTTTCGTGGTTTGTACGGGGCGCGCGCGGACGACGTGACCGTGCGCGCCGCGCGCGGTAGCGTGCTGGACGTAATCGGCGAAGCCGACGAGGTGTCACGCGATCTGCTGGTCGACCGTGACGGGCTGCGCTTGGAACGCCTGCGCGAAAAACCCTGGCAAGTGCAGGTCGTGCGTGAAGACGGCTTTGCCAACCTGGGCGCCGGGGTGAGCCTAGTGCGCGCCGCCGACGGCGAATTGAAGATCAAGAACCGCTGCGCACGCGATCTGCTGGCGGTGGTCGTCAGCGCGCCTGGACAGGGCCTGAGCTATTTCCCCAAGATCAGCGACGGTGAAACGGTGAGCCTGCGGCAAGGGCGTTCGCTCGGTCCTGCGCCGAGCACTTCGACCTTCGGGACGCGCTCACTTTCAGTGCCCACCTTTCGCGGCCCCGTCGAAGAGCGAGCCAAAGGCGCGGGCGCGGCCTGGGAAGCGCTCGAGTCCCTGACCGGCTCGGATGCCGATTGGTGGCCCGAAGACGTCCCCATCCTGATCGCCGAGCTGGACGGAGGCGAAGGGCGCACTCAGGATTCCGGGCTACGGCTGGATTTAGACCGCGTACTGCTGCGCGTGGTCGGCTACGGAGGCGTGCCATGAGCGCCGCGGTTCCGGCCATTCGCGTGCGCCACTTGTGGCATCGTTTCGGCAACATCGACGTCTTGCGCGATGTCAGCTTCGAGGTGGGGCAAGGCGAAATCTTCGGCTTCATCGGCCCGAACGGCGCGGGCAAAACGACCACCATCCGCGTCATGGCGACCCTGCTCGAGCCGCTGTCGGGCAAGGTGGAGGTGGATGGCATCGACGTCGCGCTCGAGCCCGAGCGCGTGCGGCGCTTGATCGGCTACATGCCCGATCACGCCGGGGTGTACGAGCGCATCACGATCCGAGAGTTTCTAGAGTTCTTCGCGGACGCCTATGCCGTACCGGATCGCTCAGTGGTAGCGACCGTGATCGAGCTGACCGAGCTCGGCAAACTCCAAGACCGCTTGGTCGCCGATCTGAGCAAGGGCATGAAGCAGCGCCTGCAAATTGCGCGCATCCTGCTGCACGATCCGAAGGTGCTGGTGCTCGACGAGCCGGCCTCCGATCTCGATCCGCGCGCTCGGATCGAAGTCCGTGACCTGCTTTTGGAGCTTCGGGATTTGGGTAAGACCATTTTCCTGTCCAGCCACATCCTCACGGAGCTGAGCGATGTGTGCACCTCGATTGGGATCTTGGAGCGCGGCTCGCTCGTGGTAGCCGGCCCGATCGGCGAGATTGCCGAGCGCCTCGCAGCGCGCAATGCGCCCGTGGGTGAGGACGGAAAACGGCTGGTTTTGGCGCCTCAAATGCCGTTTCAGCCCGCCGTTGCCAGTGATCCGTCGGTCGCGCTCGCGGCGCTGAGCGCGGCCGCGCCCGCCGTCGAAACGGCTGGCGGCGTGGCCGTACCCCCCGCCGCGCGACGCCGCCTGCGCTTGCGCGTGATCGGTGATTCGCGCGTCGTCGTGCCGCTGATCGAGGGCGGCGGCGGCGTGCTCGGGGTGGAGCCGGGCCCCGGCGGCCAACTCACGGTGCACTATGCGGGTGATGAGCGCTTCGTGGCCGAAGTCGTGCGCCATTTGGTTTCGCGCGGGGTCGGCATCGTGGGCGTCGAGCCCGAACGAAACGAGCTCGAGCGGATCTTCCTCGAAGTCACCCGTGGGGATTTGCAATGACGACCGACGTTGGCTCACCCAGTTTGCCACCCCCTTCGGCATCACCAACGTCCGCACGGCCCTCGCTCAAGCCGCTCGGCGAGCGCCTTTTCGGAGAGCCCAATCCGGTTTGGATGCGCGAGCTGAAGCAGGCCGCGCGCTTGCAGCGAACGCCCATCATCCTGTCCGTGGTGACGGGCATGATGACCCTGCTGATCTGCTCGGTCGGGGGCGTTGCCAGCACCACGGCCGAACCCGCCAAGGTCGGTGTGGGGATCTTCCACACCTTCTTCTCCTTGGCTTACGCAGTGGTGACTTGGCTCGGCCCCGCAGTGGCCGCCAACACCATCGCCGGAGAGCGCAGCGGTCGCACGTGGGAAGCACTGCAGCTCACCGGGCTCGGCCCGCGGCGCATCGCGCGGGGCAAATTCTTGGCCGCATTTACCTATATTTCCCTGTATATCGTGATGCTCGTGCCGGTCGGCGCGCTGCCCTTCTTGTTCGGTGGCGTGACCGCGACCGAGGTGCTGCTCGCGTTCCTGATGCTATTTTTAATGGCCGCGTTGGCGGTCGCGTTCGGTCTTTCGGTCAGCGCCAAGTTTCAGAGCCCAGCCGCAGCGATCATCGTCACCTTGCTCGTGGCGTTGCCCGTTTCGCTCGGAGTGTACGGGGCAGCGGGCGTTGGTTTGTCCTATGCCGCGCACGAGCAGTGGCAAGGAGTCCCCGGTGGGCCGCCGGTTTGGCTGCCAACGGCCTACGTGCGCGCCGACTTCGGGTTGCCCTATTGCGTGTTCTTGCTGCTCCTTCCGACCATCTCGGCGCTCATTCCGGCCTGGTTGTTTTACGAGTCGGCGGTGGCCAACATGGGCTCGCCGAGCGACGATCGCTCGACCCGGCTCCGGGTCTGGTTCCTCGCCGCAATGCCCGCGCTCACTGCCTGTGCCGCGCTAGTCAGTTGGCTCTCGAGTGATTTGGCGGGGGTCTACGTCAGCGGTGGCCTGCTCTGGACATTCGGCTGCTTCGGGGCATTTTTGTTCTCGGGTGAGCCCCTCGCGCCCTCCCTTCGCGTGCTCGCAGAGTGGCAGAGGCGCGGCACCGGGGCACTCACGCGCAGCCTAGGACCTGGGATCCTGCGAGCTTGCGTGCTGCTCTTGCTGGTCACCGTAGCAAGTCTGGTCGTCAACGCCGGGATCGGCGTTCTCAAGGCAAAAACCAACGCCGATCGCGACGCATTGCTGGGCTTTCACGGCTACGCGCTGGCCTTCTTCGGGTTCGTCGTGGGCTTTACGGCGTGGGCCCGGGCGCGCGCAGTGAGCGCCGGAACACCGCGTCTCCTGCTCGCCACGGCGCTGTTCTTTGCCTTCGTCGGACCTTGGATCGCCATGGCGGTAGCTGGGCTCATCACCAGCCAACACGACCGCGCGATGCTCATGGCGGGTCCCTCGCCCAGCTTCGCAGTGATCATGGTGCAAGCCGCTTCCAGCTCGTCTCCGGACGCAGGGCTGATCTTGGCCACGGGCTCGGCCTGTGCTGCCGCCTGGGCGCTGATTGGCGTCGGCTTGTTCGCGGTCGCCGGCACCCGCGTTCGGACACGCCTCTCGGCGGAACACGGTGCGCGCGCCGCCTTGCAGCACGCCTTCGAGGAGGAAGAAGCCGCGCTCCGGTCAAGTACCCCAGAACCCGCCGGCGAGGCGTGAGCCGTGTCCGATCCGCGTAGCCTGCTAGACCCCGGCTTCGTCCGCGAACTCGAGGCCCTGCGTCGCAGGCTATCAGTGACGGTGCAAAGTGGCGGCGCGGGCGAGCGCGCATCGCGCCGCCGCGGAGGCTCTGCCGAGTTTCAAGATCACCGACCTTACGCACCCGGGGACGACCTGCGGCGCGTCGATTGGGCGGCCTTCGCTCGCACGGGTGAGCCCGTTTTGAAGCTATTTCGTGCCGAAGAAGACAGTGTATTGCGGCTCGTGCTGGACGCTTCGGCCTCACTCGCTTTTGGCTCGCCGCAGAAATTCGAGGTGGCGCGCCGTGTTGCGGCCGCGATTGGCTATCTCGCATTGGCCAACGGTCAGCGTGCGCAGGTCTCAATCGCGCGTCAGCCAGCTCCGACAAGCCCACGCGGGTTGGAACGAGTGGGCTCACCTCGGCGCGGCAGAGATGCCCTGGCGGCCCTGCTGCGTGACCTGAGTGAGCCCAGCGCGGGCGGTAGCGCGGACCTGACACGCGCCATCGAGCAGACCCTGCAGCAAGCCGCGCGCCCTGGGCTACTGGTGGTAGTCAGCGACTTCTTGGACGCCGGCTTGGTCACGAAGGCCCTCGGCCACGCCAGCGCGCTCGGCCATCAGGTAGCCCTGGTTCAAGTGCTTTCGCGCGAAGAGGTCGAACCCAGCTACGATGGCGACTTTGCCTTCGTGGATGCCGAAAGCAACGCTCAGGTCGAGCTGAGCATGGATGCGGCGGCAGTGGATGCCTACGTTGTGCGCTTGGCAGGCCTGATCGACGAACTCCGCGACTGGTCCCGCAAGCACCGCGCGAGCTACGTGCGAATGACCAACGATGAAGCGCTGGAAGGCGCCGTGCGCCGCTTCGTCTCCCGTTCCGTCGACTGAGAAATCAGCTTATTTAAGCTTGATTCGTACTTCAGCGACCTCGAAGACCAAGAACCAAGCGAGCCACGAGCGCCACCGACACCGCTGAAGCGAGGGCGGTGGCGCTCGTGTTCACTCGGAATCAAATCACGCCTTTTTGGCGCGCTTCTTCTTGGCCTTCTTAGCAGGCTTGGCGACCGGCGCGGCTTCGGGAGCTGCTGCCTTGGAGGCCTTCTTCTTACCGGCTTTCTTCTTGCCGGCTTTCTTCTTCGCCTTCTTCTTGGCGGGCGCGGCTACAGCCGGTGCGGGTGCAGCTTTCTTCGCGCTCTTCTTCTTCTTTTTGGCGGCCATTGATCCGTCCTCTATTTTTAGATTGCGCAACACTTGCGAGCGCAATGGAGAACACTTTGCAATCCATGTGCATGCGCCGTCAAGAAGCTCGTTACAGATCGCGATTGATTGTTTGTGGTTCGACGTTCGGATCCGCGTTCGCCGCGACCAGCGGCAGCCCGCATCTATCGCGCCCAGCGCGCCTAGCGTGTCCCTCATGACACGCCATCGGCGACTCGATCGCGACGAAAGTCGATCCCCTGTACACTCGCGAGCGATGACTGAAGCGAGCGCCGCCGGACACGAAAGCGCACTCCGCGACGAAGCGTTGCGGGTCTACCGAAGGTACATGTTGGAGGTCGTCGAGGGCTTCACGCTGTGCCCCTGGGCGGCCGCCGCACGCCGCGACGGGCATGTCGTCGAAGCCGTGATTTTGGCTGAAAATCAGGCAGATCCGCAGCAATCGTTAACGCTTCTGGACAGCCTGAAAGCGAAGCCCGAGACCGATATCGCACTCTTCATCTATCCGGATCTGGAGCTCGACCGACTGGGCTTCGAGAGCTTCGTCCGGACCGTTCGCGAGCGGGACGCGGCGCGCCACGCGGTCGGGACGATCCCATTCGCGATGGCCGCCTTCCACCCCGATGCCCGACCCGATCTGAACGAGCCCGAACGGCTGATCCCCTTCCTGCGCCGGACCCCCGATCCGACCATCCAGGTCGTGCGCTGCACGGCGCTCGATCGCGTCCGCGGCAACAGCCAGGAGGGCACCTCGTTCTTCGACCTCGCGAACCTGGGGACCCTGCCGTTGCCGCAAAAGGAGCCTGTTTCCCTACGTCAGCGCATCGCTCAGGCGAACCTCGATACCGCTCTCGAGGTGGGCGTAGACACCCTAGAAGCACTGTTTCAGGACATCCGTCGTGACCGCGACGAGAGCTACGCGCGCATCCGTCGCAGCCCCACGGGCTGAGTCTGCGCACGCATTGTTCCGGCACCCGTGCCCGTGCCCGTGCCCGAATCCTGACAGCCGACCCCGACTCGCCGACCCAAGAATGGGGCGATCGCGATCCTGCCACGCACCCCACATTGCCGCTGCGTTCCGCCCGCGGCGCGGGTCGGACTCGGACGCCGAAGGCTGAGTGCGTCGCGGGGACGATCGTGACCATCAACAGAAGGGAGATCCTGAAGAGATCGGGCACGGGCACGGGCACGGGCACGGGCACGGGGGAGAGAATGAAGTTCGGGCATGGGTCCGCGAATGCGGGGCCGCTAGCTAGACGCCGCGTGTACCCCTATGCTGCGGCGAGTGCCCCTCGAGCTCAAAGCACCCGGCGGACTGTGGCTGCTTGGCTTGCTCGCGCCGCTCTTGCTCCTGTACGTGCTCAAGATTCGGCGTCAGCGGGTCACCGTCTCCTCGACCTGGCTTTGGGCAGCGGCGGCCCGTGATCTCGCCGCCAAAAGCCCGTTCAAGCGCCTGGTCGCCCAAGTTCCGCTGCTGCTCGAGGTGCTCGCGCTGTGTTTGCTCGCGCTGTCGCTAGCGCGCCCGGCATCACGCGACGGGCACATTGCGGGTGAGCACGTCGCCATCGTCCTGGATACCAGCGCGTCGATGGCCACCGTCGAGGCTGACGGCCGTTCGCGGATGGCGCACGCCCGGGACGCCGCCTCATCCGTGATTGCGGCCCTGGCGCCAGGCGCGCAGGCGGTGATCGTCGAGGCTGGCCGCGACGCCCACGTCGTCTCGCCCATGGACAGCGACCGCAGGCGCCTGGAAGCCTCATTGGCCAAACTCGAGGCGTCAGACGCCGAAGGGCGCATGAGCCAGGCCATCGCCACCGCCAGTAGCCAATTGCGGCCCTACGAGCGCAGCGCCCGCTTGGTCGTGGTTAGTGACGGCGCGCTCGCTGATCGAGACGCTTTTGCCAGCAGCAATCTGCCTCTCGAATTGGTGCGCGTCGGCAGCCCGGTCGACAACGCCGCCATCGTGCGGCTCGATATCGCCAGCAACGATGATCCGCTGAGCCACCGCGAGCAAGTCCAGGCCTTCGCCATGGTTCAGAACTACGGGCTGAAGCCGCGCAGCTTGTACGTGACGCTGAGCATGCGGAACGTCGTCCAACCGCTGGCCTCGCGCCGGATCGACCTCGGCCCGGGCGAACGCAGCCCGGTCGTGCTCGGTTTCGAGCCCGCGCGCGGTGACGTGGGCGCCGGCCTGATCGTCGAACTTTCGCCGCATGACGCTCTGGTCAGCGACGACCGCGCTTACGGTCGCGTGCCGAGCGGCGCCAAGCTTTCGGTCGTGATGGCCCCCCCAAAGGCGAGCCCGTGGGTGGCGCGCGCCCTGGCCTCGGACCCCAATATCGAGCTCCTCGGTAGCTCGCTCTCCGGGCTGCCGGGCGCGGGAGTGCCGCGCGATGCGCTGGTCGTACTGAGCGGCGCCTGCCCTGCGAACGCACCGGGCGGCGATCTACTGATCCTGGATCCCCCGCCTGGCCCGTGTGGCACGGCGGTCGTCGGCGCGAAGCTGGAAACACCTTCGGTCACCTCCTGGGCCGAAGTCGACCCACGGCTGCGCTTTCTGTCCCTCGATGGCGTGGAACTGCGCAGCGCGCACCGCCTGGAAGCCGACACTCCGCAAGCCGCGTTGGTTCAAAGCCGCGAGGGTACGCTCATCGCGGATGCTTCGAGTCCGGGTCGCAGCATCACGCTGGTCGGCTTCGACGTGGGCGACAGCAATTGGCCGCTCAAAGCCTCGTTCGTGCTGTTCATGCGCAACGTCGTGGAGCTGGCCCGAAGCCATCGCGCGCGCGGCGCGGAAGCACCGGGTCGGGTCGGCGACGCCTACAGCTTGCGTGTGCCGGTCGACGTCAATGAAGTGGACTTGGAGAGCCCCGGCGGGGGTCGCCAGAAGCTGACCGCGCGCGACGGCCTATGCGTAGTGCCAAACTTGCTCCGGGCCGGTTTTTACTTCGCGAGTTACGCTGGAAAAAGCCCAGGCAGCGCGCTGTTTGCCGCCAACCTCACCAGCGAGCGCGAAAGCGATCTGCGTCCGCGCGAGCTGCCTACTCGACAAGGCCAGCCGCTGCCGGCCCGAACCGCCGCCGATCTCGCCTCCGCCGTCACTGATTGGTCCTGGCTGCTCGCCGCGCTTGCGCTGCTGTTGATCGCGCTGGATGTGTGGTGGGTCACACGCAAGCCGCGCATGCCAGTCGCAGGTCTACCGCGCAGGCCGGACCGCGTCGAGGCGCTGCGATGACGGCAGTGCGTCACATTTTGCGCGCCTTGGCCGCGCTGCCCTTCGTGCTCTTCGCGCTCGGGCACTGGCCTTGGTTCTACGTGCCGTATCTGCGCTTCGAGCGGCCGCTTTTGGCCTTGCCGGCGGCGGCCATCGTTTGGTTCGTCCTCGCGCGCTTGGCGCGGCTGTCCCCGCGCCAACACCGGGCGCGCCGTGGCCTGCAAACGGTGCTGCTCGGCGTCGCCGCGCTGTGCGCCGCGTACGCGCTGATCGGCGTGGAATTGGGCCGGCCTTTGGATCGGCTGGCCGTAATCGTGGCCATCGATCGCAGCCGCAGCATCGATTTGGTACCCGGCGCGGAAGCGCGCATCCTCAGCGAGCTACGCGTGGCCGAGATCGGCATGCGCGAGCACGACCGAATCGGCACCATCGCCTTCGGTGCCAGCGCGGCCGTCGAAGATCCGCTGCGCGAGCGCTCGCTCTTGCCCGCTCCGCAGCGGGCAGAAATCGGTCGCGACGGCACGGACATCGGGGCCGCTCTCCGGCGCGCCCTGGGTGAAGTTCCGGCTGACGCCGCAGCCCGAATCGTAATCCTAAGCGATGGAGTCGCTACCCGCGGTGACACACTGAGCGCGGCCGCCGCCGCGGTCGCCGCCGGCGTCGCGGTCGACGTCGTGCCGCTCGATCAGGCCAAGGTGCCCGACGTACGCATCGCCTCGGTGCGCACCGCCCCCCGCGCCAACGCCGGCGAAGCGCTCGATCTGCGCATCGTTACCGAGTCCACTTCGGCGGCCGACGTAGAACTCAGAATTCTCCGCGACGGGCAGCTGATCCGTAAAGGCGAAGCCAAAATCGGCGCCGGCCAAGACGTGTTGCATTTGCGCGAGGTCGCCCGCGACCCCGGCTTTCACCGCTACGACGTGGAGATCAGCGCGCTCGACGAAAAGCTCGACCAAGCGCACGAGGACAACGCCGGCTCGGCGTTCGTGCGCGTGCGCGGGGAGGCTCTGGCGCTGATCCTCGAGCGCGATCCTCCGCTTGCCAAGGGCCTCGAGCGATCACTCGAAGCGGCCGCGTTCAAAGTCCAAGTGGCGGGCCTGAGCGGGGTACCGGCCGATCTCGCAGCCTTTGCCGCCTTCGACTTGGTGGTGCTGAGCGACATCTCGGCCAGTGAGCTGTCGGCGTCTCAGTTGGAGGCGCTCGCGTCTTACGTGCGGGACCTGGGCGGGGGGCTGCTCTTGATGGGCGGCGATCACTCTCTCGGTCCGGGCGGCTTCGGCAAAACTCCGATCGAAGACGTGAGTCCCGTCTCCTTCGACCTGAAGCAAGAACGCCGGCGCGCGAGCCTGGCCGAGGTGATCGCGGTCGATTATTCCGGGTCGATGGCGCTCAGCGCAGGCTCGAATACCAAGCTGGAGCTGGCTAACGAGGCCGCGGTGCGCAGCGCAGAATTGCTCGGAGCGGGCGACCGCTTGGGCGTGATGCACGTCGATACGGCGGTGCAGTGGACGGTGCCGCTCGGTCCGGTGCTCGACAAGCCCAAGATCGCCAGCGCGATCCGCGCCGTTGGTCCAGGGGGCGGCGGGATTTTCGTGGATTTGGCGCTCGACACGGGCTTCAAGGCGCTCGCCAAAGAGCACGTCCAACTCAAGCATTTGCTGCTTTTTTCCGACGGGAACGACGCCGAAGAGCGCAGCAATGCCTTCGCATTGGTCAGCGCCGGCAAGGCGCGCGGCATCACCACCAGCGTGGTCGCGCTGGGCAAGGGCTCGGATGTATCGGCGCTGGAGCACATGAGCAAGCTTGGGGATGGTCGGTTCTATCTGATCGAGGACGCTAGCCGCCTGCCCGCGGTGTTTGCCCAGGAGACGATCTTGGCCGCGCGTAGCTCGATCAACGAACTGTCGTTTCGGCCGCAATTGGCGAGTCCGGGGCCGGCCACGCGCGGGATCGACTTCACGAGCGCGCCGGCACTGAAGGGTTACGTCGTGACCCTGCCCAAGGGCCGCGCACAAGTCCATTTGAGCGGGCCGGAAGGCGATCCGATCCTCGCCACTTGGTCGGCGGGCATCGGCCGCACGGCGGTGTTCACCAGTGACTACAAGGATCGCTGGGGCCTGGCTTGGACGGGCTGGGATGGCGCCGAGCGCATGTTCGGGCAATTGGCTAGAGATCTTTCGCGCCGTGCCGACAATCCGCGCGTGCGCGTGGAAGCCGACACCCTGGGCGGCGAGCTACGCTTGCGCGCAAGCGTGCTCGACGAGCATGGCCACGCCGAAAATTTTCGACGCATCGAAGTGCGCGTCGCGGGCCCGGATGGATTCTCGGCCACGGTACCGCTCGAAGCCGCGGGCGCGGGCGCGTACGCCGGAAGCCTGCCGCTGTCGCGCCCCGGCGCGTATGTCGCCACCGCGGTAGACGAACAAACCAATGAAGCTCTGGGCACCACCGCCGCTGCGCTGTCTGCGGGTGAAGAGTTGCGCCCGTCGGGCACCGATCGGGGCCTGCTGCGTCAGATCACCCGCGTCACCGGCGGCAAGGTACGGGACACCTTGGCCGGGATCTTTGCGGATCGAGATGCGCTGCGTTTCGCGTATCAGAATTTGCGCCAGTGGCTGGTCGTGCTGGCGGCTGGCTGCATGCTCCTCGGCGTAGCCAGCCGGCGCTTAGGGGTGCCTGATTTCATGCTCAGCGCGTCGAGCAGCGTGTCGTCTTGGCTGGGCGCAGCTCGCGCCCGCAACGCCACTCGCCGGCAGAGCGCCAAACCCAGTGCGCAACCCACCCTGGAGGCACTGCGCCAGGCCAAAGCGCGCAGCGAAGAGGCCCGCCCTGCGCCGAGTGCACCGGTCAACGAAACGCCGCACTTCGCGCGGCCATCACAACCGCCTCCGGAAGCAACGCCCGCTCGAACCGGCGAAGTGCCAGCCGTTCCGCGCTCGCAGCGCCCTCCTGCACGCCAGGCGACCGCAGCCGAAATCCTCCTATCGCGCCGTCGCGGGAGAAAACCATGATCTCGTGGCAAGCCGCAACCATGCTCGGAATTGCGTTTTTCTCGTGCGGCTGCGCGCGCGCCAATCGCGACTCGGGCGCGCAGCTCGCCCGAGAGCGGGTCGTGAGTTCGCCGAGCAGCATCGCCTACGTATCCAGCGAGCGCGCCGTGGCGGGTTTGAGCGGCGAAATTCGCTTTGGCGGCCCGCTCGGCCGGAGCGCGCTGTATTTGAAATTCCCGAACGAATGGCGCACGAAGGGCCCGCCGCGAAAAGCCTTCCTGACACTTTCGCCGCGCGAGGGTAGTGCGAGCAGCGATTTGCCCGTGACCCTCGAAGCCTGGCGCGTCAGCGCGGATTGGCAGCCGCAAACACTGCGACAGTGGTCCGACAAGCCCAGCCTCGCCCCCCCCTACGCGCGCACTCGGATCAGCGCCTCGCCAGCTCGAGAGCTGCGCATCGACGTCAGCGAGCTGCTGCGCTTTGCCGCCCAAAACCCCGAGCGGGACTTCGGCATCGCGGTCATCGCCAGCGGCAGTGACGGCCCCGGCGTCACGTTCAGCACCGGCCTTGCCGGCGGCCAAGCTCCACGCCTGGAACTCTACCTCCGCTGAGCAACCAGTGTTTCGCTTTCGCGACGCATGCTCCTATTGGTTGGTTCGGTGCGTGCTGCTGCGCGGGCTCGGGCTGATCTATGCTGCAGCGTTCCTGATCCTGGTGCGGCAAGGGCCCGCGTTGATCGGAGCACACGGGATCTTGCCGGCGGGGCGCTATCTGGAGCGGGTGAGCAGCGCTCTTCAGTCGCGAGGCGCAGCGTTTTGGAAGCTGCCCAGTGTGTTCTGGCTGTCCTCGAGCGATATGTGCCTGCACGTCTGCGCCTGGCTCGGTTTGCTGGGCGCGTTGGCCATGCTCGCCGGCTTTTCGAACGCGCCGCTGCTCGCATTGCTCTGGGCGCTGTACCTATCGTTCACGCACGTCGGGCAAATCTTCTACGGCTACGGCTGGGATTCGCTTTTGTGCGAGGCCGGTTTTTTGGCCATCTTTTTGGCCCCTGGTTGGCGCCCGCGGGCGTTCGATCCGAACTCACCCCCGCCGCAGATCGTACTGGTGCTGTTTCGCTGGCTGACGTTTCGGATCATGTTTGGCGCCGGGCTAATCAAGCTGCGCGGTGACGAATGCTGGACCAACCTGACTTGCCTCGCCTACCACTACGAGACGCAGCCCAATCCGGGCCCACTCAGCCCGCTATTTCATGCCGCGCCACTCTGGTTCCACGAGCTCGGCACCCTCTTCAACCACTTGGTGGAGGTGGCGGCACCGTTCGGCGTGTTCGGGCCGCGACGGGTGCGCCTCGTGGCCGGCAGCCTAATCGTGCTTTTTCAGTCGATCCTGATCGCGAGCGGCAATCTGTCGTTTTTGAACTGGCTGACACTGATCATCGCGTTGTCGTGTTTCGACGACCAGGCCATCTTGCGCATTTTGCCCAGCAAGTGGCGGCAGCACACGGCGGTCCGCCTGGCGGCACTGACCGAAGCCGAGCCAACACGCGGGCGCCGAGCCGTGAGCGTGGTGCTCGCGCTCGTGATCGGCGCACTGAGCTTGAACCCGATCGTGAATTTGCTGTCGCCGCGCCAGGCGATGAATGCCTCGTTCGACTCCTTCAACCTGGTGAACACGTACGGCGCATTCGGCAGCGTGAGCCGCGAACGCTACGAAGTGATCATCGAAGGCACACGCTCGGCTTTACTCGACGCAAGCAGCCAGTGGCAAGAATACGAACTACCGTGCAAGCCGGGCCGCGTCGATCGCAGACCATGCTGGGTCACGCCCTACCACTACCGGCTGGATTGGCAGCTGTGGTTCGTGCCGCTCGCGCCGGACTACCAACGCCGCTGGTTTCTCTCACTCACGCGCAAACTGCTCGAGGGAGACCCCGCGGTGCTGGCGCTGTTCGAAGAAAATCCCTTCCCCGATCGCCCCCCGCGCTTCATTCGCGCCTCGTTCTATCGCTACCGATTCGCGCCTCTCGGTAGCCGCGACACTTGGCAGCGCACGCCCGCGGGAGAATACTTGGCGCCCGTCTCGCTCGATGATCCCGAGTTCTTGGAATCAATCCGCACGTACCGACTCGGCGAGTGAGGCGCTCGTCGAGTGAGGACCGAATCACGAGCGACGCTCTTGCACGAACGCGCCAAATGGCTATCATGCTGGTCATCGTGCGCTTCGTTGCCTCCGTCTCCCTAGCCCAATCCCAGTCGTTGCCCTCGGCATCGTCGTCGGATTCGTGCGCTCGGGAGCCGGAGTCGTCGCGCAAATAACCGCTAGAAAACGCGGACTTGCACGCCCCCTCCGGCTTCGGCTCGAGGGGGTTTTTGCGTTTGTCCCGCGGCAGCGGCGCGAACAGTTCCAGGCACGAGGGTCGTCCTCGTCGCCCAGGAGGAAAGTAGCAGAAGAGTAGTCATGTCCCAGAAACAACACGTCAATGTCGGCACCATCGGTCACGTCGATCACGGCAAGACCACGCTCACGGCCGCGCTCACCCAAGTGACCGCGCTGTTGTACGGCGGTCGTGCGCGGCGTTTCGACGAGATCGACAATGCGCCCGAAGAGCGGGAACGCGGCATCACCATCAATACCTCCCACGTCGAGTACGAGTCGCCGCTGCGGCACTATGCGCACATCGACTGCCCGGGACACGCCGACTACGTGAAGAACATGATCACCGGTGCGTCTCAAATGGACGGCGCGATCTTGCTGGTCGACGGCGCGCAAGGCATTGCGCCGCAGACGCGGGAGCACGTGGTCCTGGCGCGGCAGGTCGGGGTCTCCCAGCTGGTGGTGTTCGTGAACAAGTTGGATGTCGCAGATCCGGAGCTCATCGAGCTGGTCGAGCTCGAAGTGCGGGAAATGCTCGCCCAATACGGCTTTGCGAGGACGGCCGTGGTGCGCGGCTCGGCGCTGCAAGCGCTGCGCGCTGCGGAGCGTGGCGAGCGGGATAACCCGTTCGTGCTTGGTATCGCGGAGTTGGTGCGCGCGTTGGATGAGCAAATCCCCCTGCCCGAGCGCAATCTCACGGCGCCCTTTTTGATGCCGATCGAAGGCGTGTGCACGATCCCAGGTCGTGGCACCGTCGTCACCGGTCGGGTCGAGCGGGGCGTGCTCCGCCTGCAAGACGAGGTAGAGCTGGTCGGGCGCACGGACGCTTCCCGCGCGGTGATCGTCACGGGTATCCAGGAGTTCCACAAGGACGTCCCGGAAGCCGTGGCGGGACACAACGTGGGTCTGCTCCTGCGCGGCGTGGGCCGCGACGAAGTCGTGCGCGGGCAGACCCTGATCGCGCGCGGCTCCGTGGTGGCGCACCGCACGGGCAGCGCGGAAGTCTTCCTGCTCACGGCCGGCGAAGGCGGCCGCAAAACCGTGTGCGGCAACGGCTACACGCCGCAGTTCTACTTCGGCGCGAGCGACGTGCCGGGCAAGCTGATCCTCGGTGATCGCTTGCTCGGTCCCGGCGACCGCGCAGAGGTGGAGTTCGAGCTCGGCCACGCGGTCGCGCTCGAGGCCGGCATGCGCTTCGCGATGCGTGAAGGCGGCCGCACCGTCGGCGCGGGCATCGTGAGCCGCGTGACGTAGAGAGAAATCAGGGAGCGCTCCCGGGCGCTCCCTGATTCGTTTTGCCGGGCTCGCGCTAGGTGTCGGTGCTCACGTCGTCCCAAGATTGATTTTGGTAACGAATCAGCCAATTGAGCGCGCGGAGTCGTTCGCTCGTGATCTCTCCATCGATGATCGAGCTCTTTTGCTCCTTGAGCCGAAACTCGTCGGCCGCCCAATGAAGCCGATAGTACAGATCGGCTTGATCGAGGATTTCCGCGAGCGGGCGTAGCTTGGCATCTGCGGCAAAGCGCTCCGGACCTCGATCGAGGATGATGCCGATGTCATCCTTCACCACGCACTGCTGATTGGGCGGGTTGAGCCGAGGGAGGAAACCGAGCGCCCACAAGAAAACGTGCACGCATTCGTAACGCCAACTGAAGTCAGTGAGTTGCTCGCGCGACGGCCGAGCATTATCGAGAAAATCTAGCTCTTGGGGTGAGAAGAAGCTGCGCGCGGAAAACTTCTGGATGAAGCCATCGACGAGTTTTTGATCGTTCGATTCGCCTTTGATCGCCGTGAAGGCGGTCGCCAGGCAGCGCGTCGAAACTCCCGTCGTCGTTCTCGCTTTGATCGCGGTTTCATCCTCGATCACGGGTAGGCTATCCAGCCACGGTAGATTCATTTCCTTGACGATGGCCAAAGAGCGCTGCTTACGGGCGAGCTGAGCCGCGGTCGGATTCGGACTGTCGAAGCGAGTGCGTAGCTTGCCTTGAAGCATGCTCTCGGGCACACGCGGACCCGCAAGGTGCGAGGCTTTCACAGGCTCTTTCTTCGAGCACGCGCTAGCGAACGAGAGCGCAACGCAAGCAGCGCCGAGCGCGAGGCGACGCACCGCTACAACACGCGGTGCATGAAGCCGTGCACATCCGGCGCGGTACCGTGCTGCACGGCCAGCAGCGCATCGCGCAGCCGCTGGGCGACGGGGCCGGTTTCGCCGTTGTTGACGAGCCAACCGCCGCCGTCGAACTTCACTTCACCCACGGGAGTGATGACCGCGGCGGTACCGCAGGCGAATACCTCCGTGAGGATGCCGCTCTTCAAATCGCGCTCCCAATCATCGATGCTGATCGTAGCTTCCTCGGAGACATAGCCGAGATCTTTGGCGATCGTGAGCAAGCTATCGCGAGTGATACCGGGCAACAGAGTGCCCGTGAGCTTGGGCGTGACGATGCGCGAGGACTCACCGTCTCTGTAAACGAAGAACAGGTTCATGCCGCCCATCTCTTCGACGAAGCGCTTGTGCACGGAATCCAACCAGACCACTTGCTGGCAACCCGCGTCGAGCGCCTGCTGCTGGGCGATCAGACTCGCCGCATAGTTGCCGGCGCATTTGGCTTCACCGGTGCCGCCGGGGGCCGCGCGCACGTACTCTTTGCTCAGCCAAACCGATAGCGGCTTCACGCCCTGCGCGAAATAGGCGCCCGACGGTGACCCGAACAGCAAGAAGAGGTACTCCTTGGCGGGGCGCACGCCGAGCGCGGCTTCGGTCGCGATCATCAGTGGGCGCAGGTACAGGCTCTCACCGGAATTCGGTGGCACCCAATCGCGCTCTTGGCGGATCAACAGATCCGCGGCTTCGACGAAGCGCTCGATGGGCAGCGCGGGCATGGCCAAGCGCGCGGCGGAATTGTTGAAGCGCTGGGCGTTGGCCGCGGGGCGGAAGGTCGAAATGCCACCATCCGGCTGCCGATAGGCCTTGAAGCCTTCGAAAATTGCCTGGCCGTAGTGCAACACGGATGCCGCCGGATCGAGCGAGATCGGCGCGTAGGGCGAGAGCACGCCGGTGCCCCAACCCTCCGGGGCGCGGTACGGAATGGTCACCATGTGTTCGGTGAACACGCGCCCAAAGCCGAGATCTTTCATCAGCTTTGCACGCTCGGCGGCCGGCAGCGGGGTGGATGTCGGCTTGAGCTCGAAGCCAGGATCGGACGACATGCGGACTTTCTTTGGGATACCACAGAAGCTACCCTTCGACAGCAGATGACACGCGCCATTCGCTTCACGAAAGTCGGCGGTCCAGAGGTCCTCGAGCTCGAGGATATCGCGCTGCCGGAGCTGAAGGCCGGGGAAGCCCTGGTTCGTCACCACGCAATCGGCGTGAACTTCATCGATACTTACCACCGGAGCGGGCTGTACCCGCTTCCTCTGCCCTCCGGCCTGGGTTCGGAGGCCGCGGGGCTGGTCGAGCAAATTGGGCCGGGGGTGACCTGCATCCGCGTGGGCGAACGGGTGGCCTACGCGGGAGCCGGCGCACCGGCCGCCTACGCCGAAGCGCGCGTGGTCCCCGCCGACCGGCTCGTACCGCTGCCCGATGACATTTCCGACGACGTGGCCGCGGCGGCTCTGCTCAAGGGCATGACCGCGGAGTTCTTGATCCACCGCACCTTCCCCGTAGCGGCTGGTCAAACCGTGCTCTTCCACGCCGCTGCGGGCGGGGTCGGGCTGATCGCTTGTCAGTGGCTGAACAAACTCGGCGCCCGCGTGATCGGCACGGTCGGCTCGGATGCCAAGCGCGAACTGGCGCTGAGCCACGGTTGCCACGAAGTGATCGCGCTCGACCGCGAGAATTTCCCGGAGCGCGTCCGCGAACTCACGGATGGCCACGGAGTGCCGGTGGTGTTCGACTCGATCGGCAAGGTCACGTTCATGGGCTCGCTCAGCTGCCTCGAGCCGCGCGGCATGCTGGTGAGCTTCGGCAACGCCTCGGGCAAACCCGAGCCCTTCGACATCGCGCTCTTGGCACAAAAGGGCTCGCTGTACGTCACGCGGCCCACGCTGTTTTCGTACGTGGCCACTCGCGAAGCCCTGCTTTCCAGCGCAAGCTCGCTGTTTCAAGCCATTCGTGACGGCTTGAAAATCGAAATCGGACAGCGCTTTCCGCTCGAGCGAGCCGCGGACGCCCATCGCGCGCTGGAAAGCCGCAGCACCACGGGCAGTACCCTGCTCGAGCTCTGAGTCGATGCGCACGAAGCCCTATGCGACCGCCATCGCGTTGTTCGAAGAAGTCGAGCTGCTCGACGTGGCAGGCCCGATTAGTGTGCTGACTAGCGCGGGGCGGCAATGGAACTTCCAACCCTTCAAAATCGATTTAGTCGCAAGTCACGCAGGGCCGATCAGCACCCGCAGCATGCTCAGCTTGGAGGCCAAGCACAGCGCCCAAAGCCACACCGGCTGCGAATGCTTAATCATCCCTGGGGGTTATGGCGCGCGCCACGCCGCGAAAGACGCGCAATTTCTCGCTTGGTTGAGGCGCGCGGCGAGCAGTGCGGAGTTCGTGGCCGCGATTGGCAACGGCGTGTGGCTACTCGCGCAAACCGGCTTGCTGGACGCAGAAGAACTCGCGGCGAGCCCGGATTTGGCAGTCGAGCTCAGCGCGCTCTGCCCGAACACCCGGCCCAACTCGCGCGACTCGCTGTGCACATCCGGCAAATTCCTGAGTGCGCGCAAGAGCGCATTCGGGCTCGATCTCAGCTGCGAGATCGTCGCGCGCTGCTTCGGAAAAAAGCTGGCCTCGAGCTTGTCATCCGAGCTCGGCATCGATTGGAGCGGCGAGCTCGGCGCGCTCGATATCGTACCCGGCCCATTGCTCGTGAAGTGAGGGGGCGCTCGCGCTCCGGCAGCGCACCCCAAAGCGCGCCGTGTCTCCGCAAGGCTCATCGGCCAAGCACGAGTGCGCTTCGAGCGGCCACCTCAGAGCGATCAATCGGGCAGATTGTCTTCTTGTCCCCAGCGGAGTCCGCAGCGCTTGCATGGCTTTCTGAGCCCATCCGGATCCGAGCCCGACGGCCAAAGGGCTCGACAACGCGGGCAGCGGATCAAGATCCGAGCCGCCAGTGACAGCAGGAGCACTGCGATTGCGACTCCGGGCAGTGGCGACCATGAAAACGCTCCGAAGAGCGACGCCGTCGCCGCCACCGCGACCGCGTAGCCCAGCGCGGTTGCGATCTGGAGTTGCCGCACGATCCTCGCCCACGCGGCTCGGTAGGGGGCATCAACGTCTTCGAATTCCACGCTCGCATCGTAGTCAAGGCTTGGGCAGAACTACAATGTGGGGCAGCGCGCTGGCCTCAGCCCGCGTCGCCATGCTCGGCCTCAACGGCTGGGTCATGCCTCGGCACACTCTGGCGCACTCGCGGTGCGCGTTTCCCCCAAATATGGGCCAAATGTCCGACCTTCTCCTGGCATCAATGTTGCTCTGCAGTAGTCACAGTGAACATGAAAGAACGCAGCCTCCAATCGCTATTCAGTCGCCTGGTGATCTTGGCAGTGCCGCTCGCGCAGACGGGCTGCGGAGGAGCCGCGAGTCTCGACAGTGAGGATGGCGGACGGGACAGCGCTGGGAGTGGCGGCACTGCAACCGCGGGTGCGGCCGGAATCGGCGGAAACGCGATCGGCGGCGCGGGGACAGGCGGAACCGCCACCGGCGGCGCGGGGATAGGCGGAACCGCGACGGGTGGCGCTGGTGCGGGTGGCTCGGCCAGCTGCGTCGTCCCGAGGAGTATGGGCGATTGCAGTGTGCGGCGCAGCGGCGTGATCGCGCGCTCGTGTGTTACGGGAGCCCTGACTTCGGCCGAATGCCTCGCCATCTGCGGGACGGCGTATTCGGGTCTGTGTACGAACGCGGGCGAGACCGAAACGACGATCACGATCTCCTGCTCGCCGAGCTGTGTTGCGGGTCGCAGGCCTCACGGCTTCGTGGAGGGGCAGAATGCGGGCTCGGGACTCGGCGCGTACTTTGCACGGGCCGCAGAGCTCGAAGGCGCGTCGGTCGCAGCATTCCGTGGCCTGCGCGCCGAGCTGCGTGCCCACGGGGCGCCGCGCCGCCTGTTACGAGCACTCAGCCGCGCAGCGCGCGACGAGCAGCGGCACACACGTACCACCAGCGCCTTGGCGCGACGCTTCGGTGCCCGTCCATTGCCGGCGCGAGTAACACCTGTACCCGCGCGCTCGCTCGAAGCCATCGCCCTCGAGAATGTCGCGGAGGGTTGCGTGCGCGAGCTCTACGGGGCGCTCGTCGCGACGTTTCAGGCCCGCACGGCTAGAGATCTGCAGGTGAAAAGCGCGATGGCGCGCATCGCTCGCGAGGAAACTCGGCATGCAGCGCTGAGCCTGTCCTTGCAGCGCTGGCTGGAGCAACGACTCGATCGCGCCGCGCTCGCCCGCGTTGCCGCCGCGCGGCGGGTTGCCGCGCGGCGCCTGCGACGCGAACTCGAAGGCCAACCGGAGTTGGCCCGCGCCGAGCAGGTGGGGCTGCCAACCATGCTCCAAGCGCAGCGGTTGTTCGATTCGCTCTCGGCCACCGGCGAGTGGGTCTAGTTCGACGGTGTTGCGTCAGACCCCGCGCGACGCCAGGTGCAGCGCGGTATCGATCAGGCGATTCGAAAACGCCCACTCATTGTCGTACCAGGCCAGCACCTTCACGAGGTGCGCGCCGGAGACCATCGTCAGGGCTGCGTCGACCACGGACGACCTCGGATCTCCCTGAAAATCGGCCGAGACGAGTGGTTCGTCGCTCACCCCGAGGATGCCCGAAAGGTCGGCAGTGGCGGCGGCCTCGCGGAACGCGGCGTTCACCGATGCTACGTCCGTCGCGCGTTCGACCTGCACCGTGAGGTCGACGACCGAGACGACCGGAACGGGCACTCGCAGGGAGAAGCCGGAGAGGCGTCCATCGAGCTCGGGCAGCACCTTGCCGATGGCCTTGGCCGCTCCGGTCGAATGCGCAATGATGGATAGCGCGGCGGCTCGGCCCGCGCGCAGCTCTTTGCTGGGCTGGTCGTGGAGGGCCTGGCTATTGGTGTAGGCGTGGGTGGTCACCATTTGGCCATGCTGAATCCCGAAGCGTTCGTGCAGCACCTTCGCGATCGGGGCAAGCGCGTTGGTCGTGCAAGAGCCGTTCGAGACCACGACGTGCACGGCTGGATCGTAGCGTTGGTGGTTGACGCCCATCACGATCGTGAGGTCGTCGCCCTTGGCCGGTGCGGAGACGATCACACGCTTGGCGCCACCGCCCTGAACGTGCGAAAGCGCCTGCGCTTTGTCGGTGAAGCGCCCCGTGGCTTCGACCACGATGTCGGCGCCTGCGTCCAACCAGGGGATCGACGCCGGCTCGCGTTGGGCGAATACGCGCACGGGCTTCGCGTCAATCAGCAATGAGCCTTCCGCCGACCCAACCGATGCGGGAAAAGCCCCCAGGATGGAGTCTCGCTTCAGCAGGTAGGCGAGCGTAGCGGCGTCGGTCAGGTCGTTGACCGCGACGACTTCCAACTTGGGATTGCCATGAGCCGCGCGCAGCAAGCTCCGACCAATGCGTCCGAAGCCGTTGATTCCGAGTTTGAGCATGTTCGTTTCTCCTCGCTGCCAATCTGGCGCCGAACATGCGCGGGTGAAATGACAACAAACGATCAAATCCTGCCAAAGCGCTCGGCGTATTCGCGGGGGCCGATGCCGAGATGGCGCTGGAATACCCGCCGCAAGTTGACCGCGGTCTGGAACCCGCACTCCGCGGCAATGCTGTCGATCGAACTCTGCCGATTTTCGAGGCAGCGCTTGGCTGCTGCCAGCCGCTGCTCCTCCACGTAGCGGGCGGGGGTCGTCCCCACCGCGTCCGTGAACACACGCGCGAAGTTGCGCGGGCTCATGGCCGAGCGCCGCGCGAGCCGTTCCACGCGCAGATCCTCCTTCAAATGCTCCAAAATCCAGATCTGCAGAGCGCGCATGGGACCGTCGGAGTGGGCGTCGCGCGCCAGCGCCGCGCTGAACTGCGATTGTCCGCCGGGACGACGCAGATAGAGGACCAAAGTTTTCGCCACCTCCTGCGCGATCGCGAAGCCCAGATCGCGCTCGACCAGCGAGAGCGCGAGGTCGAAGCCCGCCGTCGCGCCCCCCGAGGTGAAGATGCGGCCGTCCTGCGTGTAGATGGGTGCGGGATCGACGCGCACGCCAGGGTGCCGGCGCGCGAGTTCGTCGCTGCGTTGCCAGTGCGTGGTCGCGCGCCTGCCGTCCAAGAGCCCTGCCTCCGCCAACAGGAAGGCGCCTGCGCACACCGAGACGATTCGCGCCGCACCGCGAGCCGCCAAACGCAGCCAGTCGGAGACGGCCTCGTTGGCCGTGTTTTCAGGACCTCTGCCGGTGACGATCACGGTGCCCCAACGACGCGTGGGATCGAGCTCCGCCAGATGAGCGTCGGCCATGACCTTCAGGCCTGAGCTGCCCTCGATCGTCTTCTTGCGCGTGGTAGAGGCCACTTTCCACGAGTAGCGAGGAAGCCGGGACGAATCAGGCAGCGCGAGATTCGCTCGCGAGAAGATGTCGCACAGGCCCGCCACTTCGACCAATAGGCCATTTTCAGGAACGATGAACAGGATCTCGTGGGTGGTCGTGCGTCCAGCGGAGGCGGCCATGATCCCAATCGTTATTTGCTCGGTGGCACCGGCGCAAGGTGCGGCTGACCAAACGGTGGTCAGGTGCTGTGGCCATTGGTAGCGGGCAAGCACGTAGCGCGAGACGAGTAAGTATCGGCGCACGCTTTTCGCGCGAGCCACGACGCCGAAGGCTGGGACGAGGTCTGGGGGCCACGTGACCATCCATCCCTCTGGCACCCCCCTCTCAATCGCCGCAAGTCAGCAAACTCAGTTCCGCCGCGGTGCCTCTGGAGCGCGCGAGCAACAGCTTGCCGTCGCGCGCGGCGATCAAATCTCCACCGCGCACCACGCTGTCGCCCGAAAGCGCGCTGTGGTCCGCAACGCGACCGAAAAACGTGGCGCCATTTTCGCCGGCAGCGGTCAGCCAAAGCTTGCCCTCCGCGCTGCCGTCACTCAAAAAAGAGGGGGTGCCCGTCCCGTTCGATTCGCCGCTGAGTTCGAGCTTCTGGAAGCTGCCGTCGAGCTTGACGTGCACCAGCTGCAATGCGCCGCCCGCCGCGCCGGGCGTCGTGTCATCACCGCGGAAGCCGACGTACGCGCTACCGTCGGCCGCGGCCGCGAGTTCGAAGCTGATCGGACGCGCGCCCGGCGCCGTTACCACCAACGGAGACGAAATGGCCTTGCCCTGCGCGTCGAGCTTCAACACTTCGATGCGGCGTGTGCCGATATCGAGCAATGACTCCCCTTCGATCACCTCTGACCCGGCGTCGCTCGGCTGCGATTTGGGCTTGCTCTTGGGCGCGTCGAGGGAGCGCGCGACGGCCAGCCAATAGCCCCCTGCGCGAAGCGCCAAGCGCGGCGAATCGACGTCTGCCCCCGGCGCGCTGAGCGGCTCTGGCGTCAGCTTCTGCTTCGGATTGTTCGGCTCGAGTAGCACGCCGAAGACGCGGATCTTGCCCGCGGCTTCCGCGGCGTAAGCCAAGAGCGCTCGCTCGCCGGACGCTTCGAGCGCGAACGTCGAATCCCGACGCACGCCCGTGATCTCTTGGCCCCAGCTGACCTGAGCGGCAGCGCGCGGATCGCGCAGAACGCCCACGCGTAGCATGCCCCCGCCCGCATCGGTGTCCGGCACCACGAGCAGCAAATCCTTGCCGTGGCTGGCGAACAGTGGCGGATCGGGATCGCCGTGCACCACGCCCAGGTCGATCACTTTGCCCGAAGCCGCATCGCTGTCGACGACGGCGATCAGGGCGTGCGTCTGGCGTTTCACGGAACGAAGGGCGCTGAGTGTGAAGCCCTCGGCGTCGGCCCGCGCCGGGCCGAGCTCCACCGCGTATGGATCGGGAACCTCGTCGTCGTCGTCGGGACCGCCGTCTTCTGGCTCATCGGCGCGACGAGTCACGAGCTCACCAATCCGGAACGGAGCCGACTGCGGCAGTTCGCGGCAGCGCGCAGCGACCGGCCCCGGAGACGGAGAGTCGGCCCGCGGCGCCGCGCTTTCGCCGATTTCTGGGCTATCTTCGCGCAATTCCGGCTCGGGAGCGGGCGGTGGCGGTGCCTTCTTCTTGCAGGCGGTGAGTCCTGCGCTGCAGAGTGACAAGGCGGCAACGCCCGCGACCGAAACTGATACGCAGTGCGCCATGAACCGGGCCCGGGCCTTGGCTTTACCAGGGCGCAGCCAGGGCCAGCGAGGGAGCCGTTGCTTGAGCATGAAGACAGCCATCGACTACTCGCGCCGCTAGCGCTGAGCAAGTATATGATCGACCGTACCCCTCCCCGAGCCATCTTCCGTCGATGCCGAAACGCGAACTGACCCGTCCGTACGAGCCGAACCCGGCGTTGCGCGCGGTGTATCGGCGCTTCTTCGAAAAGATTCAGGTCGACGAGGCGTGGGTGCGCTCCGTGAAGGATCTGGCCTCCGAAGGCTCGATTGTTTACGTCCTGCGCAACCTCAACTTCATCGACTTTCTGGCCCTGGATTACCTGACCAAGCGCCACCGCTTGCCGCAAATCCGCTTCGTCAACGACCTTGGGTTGTGGATCCTCAATCCCATGGGCAAGGGTTGGCTGAACGCCATCCTGCCGCCGAAGAACGTATCGCGTTCGGTCGAGCTGGAAGATGCGCTCGAGCGCGGCGGCTCGGCGGCGCTGTTCCTCAAGCGCCCGCCGGGCATGCTGGATGTGGCTGCCGGCGCCAGCGGCGGGCGGGGCCTGCAAGAGGGTGACGGCTTGGTGCGCACCTTGTTCGAGCTCCAGCGGAAGCGCGAGCGCCCGATTTTGCTCGTTCCCCAAGTGTTCGTGTGGACCAAATTTCCGGACTCGCGCGGTACGGAACCGTTCGACTTCATCTTGGGCCCGCGTGAGTGGCCAAGCCCGCTGCGCACGGTGGCGCAGTTCTTGTACAACTACAAACACGTCGAGCTGAAGCTGGGTGAGCCGATCGAGCTCGCGAGCTTCCTCGCTGCCAATCCCGGCAGCCCCGACCCGGTGTTGGTGAGGCGATTGACGTACGCCGTGTTGGGTCGTCTCGAGCGTGAACGTCGCAGTGTGACCGGCCCCGCTGAAAAGCCGCCCGAGCGCGTGCGCCAAGAGATCATCCGCAGCCCCAAGATGCGCGCGGTGATCGACGATCTCGCCGACGAGCGCACCGATAAATACATGCTGCGGCAACGCGCGCTCGAAATGCTGCGCGAGCTGCAAGCTACGCCGGATCGCACCACGATCAAGGCGCTGGAGGTCATCTTCGAGCGCGTGTTTACCCGGATCTACGCGGGCATCGAGTACAACAAGGGCGACATCGAACGCCTGCGCAACGCCGCCAAGGCTGGGGTGCTGGTGCTCTTACCCAGCCACAAGAGCCACATCGATTATCTGATCCTGAGCTACATTTTCAATCAGCACAATTTGCCGCTGCCGGTAATCGCGGCCGGCGACAATTTGAATTTCTTCCCCATGGGCGGCATCTTCCGCCGCGGCGGAGCCTTCTTCATTCGCCGCTCGTTCCGCGGCGATCGCTTGTATGCCGCAGTGGTGGATGCGTATGTGCGGCGTTTGCTGCGCAGCGGCTATCCGGTGGAGCTGTTTCTCGAAGGCGGGCGGAGCCGTACGGGCAAACTCCTGGCGCCCAAGTTCGGCTTGCTGAACATGGTCGCGGACGCCGCGCTGGCCATCCCCGATCAAGAGTGCTTCTTCGTGCCGATTAGCATCGGTTACGAGCGCGTGATCGAAGCCCAAGGCTACGAGCGGGAGTTACGCGGCGCCGAGAAAGCCAAGGAAGACGCGGCAGGTTTACTCAAGAGCAGCGAGCTTTTGCGCCACCGCTACGGCACGATCAACATGCAGGTCGGGCAAATCCTGACCTTCGGTGAAATCCGCCGCGAAGTCGACTTGCCGGCCGACGCCACGCTGACCCCGGCCAAGCGCCGCACCTTGGTCACGCGTCTCGGCAACCGCGTGATGGACGAGATCAACCGCGTGACCGCGGTCACTCCCGGCGCGCTCACCGCGCTCAGCTTGCTCTCGCACGAGCAGCGCGGCATCGGCCACGCCGAGCTCTTGGACTACTGCGACAAATTGCTGTCCGTCGCCGAAGGCATGGGCGCGCGCGCGAGCCAAACCCTGCGCACCGCTTCGGGAGCGCTGCGGCCCGACGCCATGCGCGAAGCGTGTCAGATGTTCATCGACGCGGACGTGGTCGAGATTCAGTTCCTGGAAGATCCGACCGCTTCCGGTAAGAAGGCGGGCGCGGGCGCGACCTACAGCGTGCTCCGCAACAAGCGGCTCTCGCTCGATACGTCGAAAAATATCATCGTGCACTTCTTCGTGGAGCGCGCCTTGGTGGCGATGGCCCTCTTGACTGCGCCCGGTTCTTCCCTCTTGGGGGGCTCGGGACGTGCGACTTTTTCTTGGGTGCGCGAGCGCGTGCAAGCCCTATCCAAGCTGTTCAAATTCGAGTTCCGCTTCCGCGCGGACGCGCCGTTCGAAGCCATTTTCCAGGACACCATCCGCGCCATGGCCAGCGCCGGAGAATTGCTCCAAGACGACGAGTATTTGGCGCACGGGCCAGGCCACGACGGCTGGAGCGGGCACGTCTGGCTTCGTACCTACGCGTCGATCCTGCAGAATTTCATCGAGGGCTACTACGTCGCCGCGCGCGCTCTCGAGCTGCTCGAAAAGTCGCCCATGGCCGAGAAAGAGCTGACCAAGAAGGCGCTCTCGCTCGGACACCGGCTATTTTTGGAAGGCGCCATCGAGCGCTCCGAAGCCGTGAGCAAGACGATCGTCCAAAATGCGTTCCAAGCCTTCATCGATCACGGCTATTTGATCGTGCGCGACACCAAGCTCGATCTGGTGGACGGGCTGGCGTCGCGCCAAGCCTTCGGCGCGGTCGCGGACGGAATCCGGGCATGGATCCCCGAGCGCTCCGCGTGAGGTCCGCGTGCTTGGCAGCGCTCGGCGCGGCGCTGCTCAGCGCCTGCTTCAGCACACCCACGCCGCTTGCGCCTGGCCTGCACGGCACCGTCGGCGTGCCCAACCGCGGGGTGCTCACGGAGGCCGAAGAGCTACCCGTCAAAGGGCCAGGCTTCGTGCGCTATCGGCCGCAAAGCGCCCACTACTTTGGGCGGCCTCGCTTGGTGCACGCGCTTGAGAGCGCCGCCGCCAACGTGGCCGCGCATGCGCCGGGGGGAGCGCCGCTGGTGATCGGGGATTTGTCGGCCAAGACGGGCGGGCGCATTCCGGGTCACGATTCGCACCGCAGCGGCCGCGACGTCGATTTGCTGTTTTTGGTCACCACGCCTTCCGGGGCCCCGATACGAAGCCCTGGCTTCGTGCGCTTCGAAGGGGATGGCCTCGCGCGCGTCGACGGCAGCTCGGACTACGTGCGGATCGACATCGATCGCGAATGGCTCTTGCTGCGTTCACTGCTCACCTCCCCGGAAATCGGCGTGCAGTTCATGTTCGTGTGCCACGAGATCGAAGCGCTTTTGATCGACCACGCGCGTGCGTTGGGGGAGCCTGATGCTTTGGTGTGGCAAGCCGAGACCGTGATGCTCGAGCCGAGCGACAGCTTGCGCCACGACGACCACGTACACCTGCGCATCGCTTGCTCGCCGGAAGAAGCCGTCGCGGGTTGCAGCGGCGGGGGCCCGCGGTGGCAATGGCTGCCCCCAAACGGCCCCGTGCAGCCGCTAGAACCTCGAGACTGGGACGAGATCGCCAAAGATGACCCGTTCGATCTGGAGCAGCGGCTGAGCGGTGACCTCACGGAAGCGGCGCGTGGCCTCTAGCGTCCGCATCGGACGCGGCCAGCTACTGCGCGGTGACTGCCTCCAAGTGCTCTCCGAGCTCGACCACGCTCCCGAGGGGTGCTTCGACTTGGCGTACATGGATCCGCCCTTCAACGCCGGTGGCGAGCGCGGAGCCCGACAAAAAAAAGGCGAACGCGTCTCGGGCGAGCTCGCCTACAAGGACGCTTGGGGCGGCTTGGACGCGTTCCTGGCCATGCTCGAACCGCGCTTGATCGCTGTTCGCGACGCACTGAGCCCGATCGGTAGCCTGTGGCTACACCTCGATCATCGCGCCGTGCACGACGCCAAGGTCTTGGCCGATCGCGTGTTCGGCCGCGCGGCCTTTCAGGGTGAGGTGATTTGGGTCCCCGGCAACGGCGGCAAGCGACGCTCGGGTCCGAGCGTGACCCATCAAACGATTCTGATTTATGCCCGCGGTCGCGAAATGATCTGGAACGGCGACGACCCCGCGCTGCGCGAGCGACACGCCGCGACCAGCCTACGCATGCACTTCAAAAACGTAGACGCCGACGGTCGCCAGTACCGTGATCGCCACGTCGGGGGCAAAACCTATCGCTACTACGCAGACCTCGGCCGCCGCATCGGCAGCGTATGGAGCGACTGTCCGTCGATGCGAGCCAACACGCCCCTGATCAAAGAAGCGACCGGCTACCCCACTCAAAAACCCGAATCTCTGCTGGAGCGAATCCTACGCGCGGCCACGCTCGAAAATAGCCGCGTACTCGACCCCATGCACGGCTCGGGCACCACCCTCGCCGCCGCCGAACGGCTTTCTCGTAGCTGGCTCGGCATCGACCAAAGTCCCCTCGCCCACCGAGTAGCCAAAGCCCGCCTCAGCTCGCTAGCAGTGCCCGCACCCAAGCCCGGTTAGCCTGCAAAAATCAGCTCTTGCGCAATTCGCGCGCCAGTTCGGCAAAGGCGTCGAGCGCCGTCGGATTGGCGAGCGTGTCGCGACTCGCGACGCTCTCGGGCGCGGCGCCGAGCAGCAAGCGCTTGACCGGCACTTCCAACTTTTTGCCATTCAAGGTGCGCGGCACCGCGGAGACGCCGATGATCTCGTCTGGCACGTGGCGCGGCGAGAGTTCCCGCCGCACTTCGCTCTGGATTCGACGGCGCAGCGCTGCATCCAAGGTCGCGCCCGGCGTGAGCGCCACGAACAGATACAGCGTGCCCGTCGCGTCAGACAACGAGCCCGTGTCCACCACGAGGCTATCGGCGATCTCCGGGATCTGCTCGACCACGCGATAGAATTCGCTCGTGCCCATGCGGACACCACCGCGGTTCAGGGTGGAATCGGAGCGGCCGTAGATCACGGCGGCGCCGCTCGGCGTGAGCTTCAGCCAATCACCGTGGCGCCAGATCCCCGGATATGTCGAGAAATAGCTGTCCAAGAAGCGGCTCCCGTCGGCATCGCCCCAAAAGTACACGGGCATGGCCGGAAACGGCGCGCTGAGCACCAGCTCACCGACCTCGCCGATTACGCTTTGGCCCGTGGCATCGAAGGCTTCGATCTTCGCCCCCAGCCCCCGACATTGGATCTCGCCCGCGTGCACCGGCAAGAGGGGACACGACAACAAGAACGCCGTGCACACGTCGCTGCCTCCACTCACCGAGCCGAGCAGGAGCTGCTGAGAAACGTGCGCGTAGACCCAGCCGAACCCAGCCGCGGGCAACGGCGCGCCCGTCGACCCGAGGCCGCGGATCGCGCTCAGATCGTGATGCTTGTTGGGTTCGATGCCAGCCTTCTGACAAGCCAAAAGGTACGGAGCGCTGGTACCGAAGTAGCTGATGCGCTCTTCCGCCGCCAACTTCCAGAGCGCGAGCATGCCGGGCGAGGCGGGACTTCCATCATACAGCACCACCGTGGCGCCCACGAGCAGTCCAGAGACGAGCATGTTCCACATCATCCAACCGGTCGTTGTGAACCAGAAAAAGACGTCCTTCTCCCCCAAATCCATGTGCAGCGCGAGCGCCTTCAGGTGCTCGAGCAGCATGCCCCCGTGACCGTGCACGATCGCTTTCGGCGCACCCGTCGTGCCCGATGAGTACAGGATCCAAATCGGATGTTCGAACGGCACGGGCTCGAACGAAAGCGGCTCGTGGTCCGCGAGCAGAGCCTGGAACGAGATCGCGTTCGGCAAATCACTGGCGTCGCCAGAGACGCACACGGTGGCGCGCAAACTCGGCAATTCGGCGATGATATCCCGGACCTCCGCGAGGCGGTCGAACCCCTTGCCGCCGTAGCGGTACCCGGTCACCGTGAACAGCACCTTGGGTTCGATTTGCCGGAAGCGATCGAGCACGCTGCTGGCGCCGAACTCGGGCGCGCAGCTCGACCAAATCGCGCCCAGACTCACGGTGGCCAAGAACGCGATCACCGCTTCGCCGCCGTTCGGCAAGAGCCCCGCAACGCGGTCACCCGGGCCGACGCCCAGCCGGCGCAAGCCGACACGCGCGCGCGCCACGCCGTCGGCTAGTTGCGCTCGGGTCCACGTCCGGCGCTCGCCTTGCTCGTTGCGCGCGACCAGCGCGATGCGCTCGTCGCGCTGGCGCAGGGCGTGCTCTGCGTAGTTGAGCGTCGCACCCTCGAACCAGTGCGCGGCGGGCAGAGCGCCGGTCGGCCCCGGCGCCGCCACGGTCCGGAAATTCACATGAAAATACTCGGCAATCGACAGCCAGAAATCGCCGAGCTCGCTGGTCGACCAGTTATACAACTGTGCGTATTCGGCAAAGGCGAGCCCGCGTGTGCGCTCGAGGAAACACAAATAGTCCGCCATGCGGCTGGCTTTTTGCTCTGCCAAGCTGGGCTGCCACAAGAGCGTTCCTTCACTCACCGCATCGGTCATATCGCTGCCTCCGAACTCGCACAGAATAGTGCTAAATTGCCCGGGCCGATGCAAAACCCGCTTCTCGACCTGAGCTTCCCCCTTCCTTTCGACGTTATCCGCGAAGAGCACATCGAGCCCGCCGTTCGAGCACGGCTCGCGGACGCCCACGCCGCCATCGACGCGATCGCCGCTAGCACCGGTCCCTTCAGCTACGAATCGACGCTCGGCGCACTGGAGCGCGCTTCGGAGCCGCTGGACTTGGTGATGTCGGTCGTCGAGCACTTGGAGGGCGTGAGCACCACGCCCGCCCTGCGAGACGCTTACAACGCGGTGCTGCCAGACGTGAGCGCGTTCGGTTCGAGCATCGCGCTCAACCCGGGTTTGTGGCGCGTCTTGAACGAATTCGAAAAGACCCCCGAGGCCGCCGCTCTGGATCCGATTCGGCGTCGCTTCTTGGATAAGACATTGGCCGAATTTCGGCGCAGCGGCGCGCAGCTCGACGACGACAAAAAAGAGCGGATCAAGGCCATCGATAGCGAGCTCAGCCTGCTCACCACGCGCTTCTCCCAGAACGCGCTCGACTCCAGCAACGAGTTCGAAATCCTGATCGAAGACGAAGCCGCGCTCACTGGCTTGCCTGAATCAGCCAAGACCGCCGCCCGCGACAGCGCTCAGAAAAAGGACAAGCCGGGCTACCGCTTCACTCTGCAAGCACCGAGCGTCATGGCCGTGCTCACCTACTCCGCGGATCCCACGCTCCGTGAGCGGATCTGGCGTGCACAGAGCACCCTCGCCACCCAAGGTCAGTACGACAACCGCGGCAACGTGGCTCGGATCTTGGAACTCCGGAAAGAGAAGGCGGTGTTGCTCGGCTTCCGTGATTTTGCCGACTTCCAGCTGGACGATCGCATGGCCAAGACCGGCGCGGACGCACAGCGCTTCGTGCATGAGCTGCACGAGCGCACGCAAAGCGCGTTCGAGCGGGAAAATCGCGAGCTGCTCGCTTTTCGTCGTGAGCTGGAAGGCCCCGAGGCGCCCCCGCTACAGCCCTGGGACGTCACGTACTACTCGGAGAAACTTCGCAACGCGCGCTTTTCGCTGGATGAAGAGGAGCTGCGCGAATACTTCCCGGCCGAGCTTGCCCTGCAGGGCGCGTTCGCGGTGGCCGAGCGGCTGTACGGCGTGCGCATCGAGCGGCTCGAGGGCGTACCGGTGTGGGACGAAGCAGTTCGCGCCTATCGCATCCTCGACGAGGCCAATCTCGAGCTCGGCACGTTCTACGTGGATCTGTACCCGCGCGAGAGCAAGCGCCCCGGCGCTTGGATGCACGGCATGATCGCGACCGTACCCCCCGCTCCGAATTTGGCTGTCTTTTGCCTGAATGCCAGCCCGCCCGCGGGTGGCAAGCCCTCGCTCTTGCTGCATCGCGACGTGGAGACGCTGTTCCACGAATTTGGGCATCTGCTGCACCACTCCCTGAGTCGCGTCCCCGTGCGCAGCCTGGCCGGCACGCACGTGGCGCAAGATTTCGTCGAGTTGCCTTCGCAGATCATGGAAAATTGGTGCTCGGAGCGTGAAGCGCTCGACCTGTTCGCGCGCCACTACGAAACGAACGCACCGCTCCCGGCGATCTTGCTCGAGCGGCTCAACGCGGCAAGCACGTTCCGCGCCGCAAGCATGCAAATGCGTCAGCTCGGGTTCGCCGCGGTCGATCTCGCGTTGCACATCGATTACAGCCCGGAGAAACACGGCGATGTGCTGCGTTACGCGCGTGAGATCATGGGCCGATACGCAGTCGCTCCATTTCCGGAAAACTACGCCATGCTCGCCACGTTCTCACATCTGTTCGGATCCCCCGTGGGCTACGCAGCCGGCTACTACTCGTACAAATGGGCCGAGGTCTTGGATGCGGACGCTTTCGGTCGTTTCAAGGCCGAGGGCCTGCTCTCGCGAAAGGTCGGACAAGAGTTCAAGGATCGCCTACTTTCCCAGGGAAATAGCCGAGATCCGATGGATCTGTTCGTGGCCTTCCGCGGCCGAAAGCCGACGGTCGACGCCTTGCTCGAGCGCCAAGGGCTGAGCTGATGGCAGCACGCGCCGCAACTTGGTTGGCGATCGCCGTCGGTGGAACCGCCGGCGCACTGGCGGCATTGGGGGGCTCGGGTAGCGTGCCTGCTGCGGCGCCCTCGCCTTCGGTCGGGCTACCGCTGCGTCCCGTGGCCGCGATCGCCGCCCAAAGCCCGAGCGCAACGCCCGCGGGCGCTCGTCTCGCGCCGTCAGCGAGTTCCGAGACCGCATCCCCGAGCGTCAGCGCACCTACCGCGAGCGCCGCTGCGTCGCCGCACGCTGCCGGCGACGTCGCACGGCCGCCTGCCCCGCCGCCAGCCGCCGATCTGTTGCCGCTGCCGACGACCAAAGAGAAGCTGCTGCGTCAAGAAATGCACTGCGATCAGCGCAAAGCCGAAGCTTGCATCGTCGCTGCGCGGAGCTACGAGGGCGGCAGCGCAGGGCTCACAGATCCAGAGAAAGCCGCCAAATATCGGCGTATCGCCCTCACCGCGTGGATCAGCCAGTGCGACCACAACTCGGCCCTGGCATGCGCCACGCTAGCCACGATGTACCGCGCAGGCAGCGGCGTTCCCCAGAGCGATCGCAATGCGGACGCGCTCTTCGCTCGCGCTCGCGAGCTGTGCCGCTTCAACGACGCGCCCATCTGTCACGAGTTGCCGAGCCCCTGAGCGCAAGCCGCGCGAGCGCTCAGAACACGAACGGGATCAGCGCGCGGCGCTCGACGGGATACTGCTCGCGGCCCTCTTGGCCGTCGAACTCTTTGAGATACGCGGCGTGACGGCTGTGCGCCCAGGCGCCCAAGATCCCCGCGCCCACCAGCATGAACGCCGCGCCCGCCCAGGTCTGAGTCACGAGATTGAACCCGACCCAGGACGAGATCTCGAAGGCGTAATGCGGGCAAGACAAGCGCTGGAACAAGAGCCCACGCGGGATCTGCCGTTGTCGTCCGCCCGCGCTCCGCAGGTCGCGCAGCACGCGATGCGCGTGCGCATTGCCTGCTTCCGCCAGAACGAACAGCAAGAGCCCCAGGACCTGCAACGAAACGAGTGGCGCGGGCCGCAACGGCGCGCTGACGGACCAGGCAATCCACGCCCCGAATCCCCAGTAGTAAACGTACTCTGTCAGGTAGTCGCCGGGGCCGATGCGGGGCTTCGAGTAGCGATGCACGAACGCCGATTCCCAAGTGCGGCGCGCGAAGTGGAACGTCCACAGCGCCGCAGCCAGGCCCGCTCCGAGCGACACGCCGAGCGCGGACGCGCGCCACGAGAGCACGCCCCAAAACACCAACAGCGCTCCGGTATAGCTGACGATGTTGTGAACGCGCGGCCGCATTGGTCTCAGGCCCCGCCGCGATCGGCCGCGAAGGTCACACCCAAAGCGCTGCGCCAGCGGTCCAGGGTGTGCGCGTTGCCCAGGGAATCTGCCCAGCTCATCTCCGTGGCTTGGCGCGCTTCGATTTGCGCGCACACGGCGTCAATCTCGTAGCCATAGACTGTACCCGGCGCTGACACGCGGATCACCTCGGCTTCTCGCTTGGGCCGTTCGATCACGATCTCGCTGTGGTCCGTGTCGAGCGCCGGGTGCCAAGGCACGCGCAGCAAGAGCTGCCCCTCCGAGCCGAAGATGCGCACGCTATTTTCCAGCCAAAGCTGCACCGCCGTCGACAAGGAAGCCACGATTCCACCCGGGAATTCCAGGATGGCGCTGGTGTACTCATCGACGCCCGAGCTCTCACCCACGTGCCCCAGCGCGTGCAGCGCGAGCGGCTCGCTAAACGGCTGATCGTTCGCGGCGCCCGCCACCAAACGCGCCATGGACACCGGATAACAGCCCACGTCGAGGATCCCACCGCCGCCGAGTTCGTTGTTCAGCAGGCGGCCCGTAACCGGGTACGCACCGTCGATACCGAACGATGCCTGAATGCCCTTCACGCGACCGAGCGCCCCCGCGCGCAGCAGCCGCAGCACCTCCCGAGTCTGCGGATGGCAGCGGTACATGAACGCTTCCATCAAGAACACGTCGTTTTCGCGAGCGGCCTGCACGATGGCGCTGACCTCCGCGTGGTTCATGCCCAGTGGCTTTTCGCACAGCACGTGCTTCTTGGCGCGCGCGGCCAAGATCGACCAATGGGCATGAAACGGGTGCGGAGGAGCGATGTAGACTACCTCCACCTCGGGATCCGCGAGCAGCGCTTCGTAGCTGCCGTGGGCGCGCGCAACGCCGAACTCAGCCGCGAACGCGCTGGCGCCCTCGGGAGTGCGGCTTGCCACCGCGACCAACTCACCGCTCTCGGACACCGCCAATGAGCGAGCAAAGGTGCGGGCGATTTTGCCCGTGCTGAGGATGCCCCAACGCAGCTTCCGAGCCGTCATGTGCGAACCACGGCCGGGACCTTAAGCGACTTTTCGTGCCTGAGCCAGTAGCCGCTCCGCCTCGCCGATCACCCGCGAATAGGGGTCGAAACGCTCATCGCTGGCGGATTCTTTGGAGCGCGGAGCTTGCGAGGGCCCGCCGCTTCGCGGCATTGCCCCCTGCGTCAAAGTCGACACGACGCTCGAGGCGCGCACGCCGCGGTCGACCCGTACGCCGGAGCGCTCGGAGAGCACGTCGACCAACTGGTCGAGATCCGAGGCGGGGCTCTCGCTGGCCAAACCCAGCGGTGAAAAATCGAAGCTGCGTGCATCCAGGCGCGCCACCCACAGCACGGTGGCGAAGTGCAGGTCGGCAGCGGCGTAGGCGTTGAAATTACTGGCCGACACTGATTCCCGAAACACCTGCAGATCACCGGTGCTGGGCGCAACGGCTCGAAACGTCGAACTGCTAGGCGAGACGGCGCGACTGGGCACGTGCCCCGTGTGCACCTCACCGCGCACGATGCAGGTCAATGCCCCGAACGGGATTGGCATTTCGCGCTCGCGCAAATGCAGCACCATGTGCTCGCCGCTCAGCTCGAGCGCGCGAATGGTCACGATGCGACGATTGGGGTCGTGCGCGACCTCGCGCGGCACGATCAATGCGGGCAGCCCCTCGGCAAGCAGGCGATGCAGCAGCTCTTGCGCCTGCTCTTCGTCAGCCAGCGCACGCACTACGCCCCACACACCGGGCTTCAACCGTGACTTCAAGTCGTAAGCCATCATGCCCGTAGCCTTCACGAGGCGTGAGTAGGCCTCGTTCGAACCATCGAAGCTTGGCGCCAGCATTACGAGCATTGATGACCTCGAACCTGAACTACTAGTCTAGCCGATAAATCCGTCCTGATCGCTCCGGAGCGGCCAGCCCGTGAACTTCGATAAGCAGGTGGGTGTTGCAGCCACGCATGTCGCTCAGCGACGCATGTCGGTCGGCCGCGCCGAATGCGGGACTTACCGTTCAATTGCAACCAGGACCCTTGGTCGGCCCCAGATCTGCCCATTCGATCGCGCCGTCAGGCACCCCCCAACGTGCGTCGGTGAAGCTCTCGATATCGATGAGCTCGTCCTTGTTCCCTTTGTTCTGAGTGCAGCAATTGTCGCAATCGCTATCGCCGCACGTGTCGTAAACCGTAACTACGATCGTCTTTTTGCCCGACTTCAAGCACAAGTCATGCAGCGCGAGCGTCTTCAGGTCGGGAAAGGCGGCCACGATATTGTGCGATTTGACCCATTCCAGCGTTTGTTTCTGGTCGCAGGCCGCAAACAACCCCTCGTACTCGCAGCCGCTGAATTTCACGCACTCGTCGCTGCCAGGCTCGGGATAGGAAGTGTAGTTCGTCTTGTTGGCGGTCTTCCAAACCAAACCCGGTTGCTCGCAGCCGCTCGCAGAAGAAGCGCCCGCTGTCGCGTTGCCCGCCGAGCCAACGCTAGCGCCCGCGGAGCCCGATCCGACAGCGCCCCCGTGGCCAGCGGCTGCTCCGCTGCTCGCGCCAGCGGCGCTAGTCCCGGCACTTGCGACGGACATCGCCCCGGCGCTCTGCGCAGCGTTGCCCGCGACCGACGACGCACCTGCGCGGCCGTCATCCGCACCGCTCGCTCCGGGCGCAGTGCCGCTCGAGCCTGCGGTATTCGTCACAGCGCGACGCCCGGCGTCCGAAGCACCACAGCCGATGCCAGGTACCACCGTAAACAAGAGCAAGCAGGCGACGGAGCAGACGGCCGCAGACGATTTTCGGCTCATCCATTGATGATGGCCGGCTCGCGGCCCGCTTGCTGGAATAAAATGGAGTATCCGCAAAAAAGCGCGAGAAGCAGCGTTCTTGCCCAGCACCAATGAGTGTGGGCAGAGCCCCGCTTGGCACACACTCGGAGCGTGGTAATTGTCCCGGCCATGCGCACGCTCGTTCCGCTATTTTGCTCCGCACTACTGGCCAACCTCGGACTGTCCGCTCCCGCGCGCGCCGCTGGATCCGTTTTGCTCGGCCAATCCAAGGGCATCGTGAATACCGACCCTGGTCGGCTCAAGCGCAACGTGCCCGTGAAGTTCACGCCGCGGACGCCCGGGCCGCCGGTGGCGAACGCTCCGGCACCGGCCACGACGGATCCCGCCGTGCTGTCTCTCGAGCGCTTTGGCGCTTCGATTCAACGCACGGTGCTCGACAACGGCTTGAAGGTCGTGTTGAACCCCGACCGCTCCGCGCCCACGGTCGCCGTCTCCGTGACCTACAAGGTGGGCTCGAGCAGCGAGGTCGAAGGCCGAACCGGCTTTGCGCACCTGTTCGAACACATGATGTTCCAGGGCAGCAAGCATGCTCCCAAGGGGGCGCACTTCACGCTCATCTCCGATCGCGGCGGCAGCCTGAACGGCACGACCAACAGTGATCGCACGAACTACTACGAGGTTCTCCCCGCAAATGAGCTCGAGCTCGCGCTCTGGCTCGAAGCCGACCGCATGCGCTGGCTCTCCGTCACCGCGGAGAACTTCGAGAACCAGCGCGCCGTGGTTCAGGAAGAGTATCGGATGCGCATCCAGAACCAGGCCTATGTGCCAGGCACGTTGCGTTTGGGCGAACTGGTCTTCCAAGACTACCTGCCCTACGCGCATCCCACGATCGGCTCGATGGCGGATCTGGACGCCGCCAAGTTCGAATGGGTGAAGGAATTTCACGATCAGCACTACGCGCCCGACAACGCGGTGCTGACGATTGCGGGTGACTTCGAGCCGGATCAAGCGCTGGTCCTGGTGCAGAAGTACTTCGCCTCGGCCAAGCGCCAGACTGCACCGCCTCGGATATTGGACCGGATGCCGGACAAGCCCAAGACCGGCCGGGCCACCGTCGAAGATAGCAACGCGCGAACGCCGGGGTTCATCTTCGGCTTCATGATCCCGCCCTCGCGCACGCCCGAACACTACGCGCTCGAGATCGCAGCGCTGATCCTGACCAACGGCGAAAGCTCGCGCTTGTACAAGAAGCTGGTCCACGACCGAGCCGTCGCAGAGCGCATCTCCGCCTGGACCGACGATCATCGCGGGCCCGATCAATTCAGCGTGATGGGTGTGCTGACCGACAAGGGCCAATTGCCCGACGTCGAAGCGGCGGTCGACGCCGAGCTCGCGCGCTTGCAAAAGACGCCGCCCAGCGCCGCCGAGCTCGAAAAAGCCAAACGCCAACTGCGGTCGAGTTTCGTGTTCGGACTGCAAACCAACAATGGCCGCGCGATTCAGCTCGGCGAATTCGAAGCTAGCTATAGCGACGCTCGGTTGCTCGCGCGCGAGCTGTCGCAATACCTGGCCGTCACCCCCGAGGCCGTTCAACAAGCGGCAGCCCGTTACCTCACCCCAGAGCGCCGCAGCCTGGTCGAAGTCCTCCCCCTGGCCAAAGCAGGCAAGCCGTGAACTCAGCGTTTCCCCCGGTAAATTCCATGACTCGTTTCATCGCTCGTGCCTCGCTTGCCGCTCTGACCCTGGCCGCCATCGGCTGTGCCTCCACGCCGCCCGCCGCAGCGCCGCCCGCGGTCGCCACTACCGTCGCGCCACCAGCGCCCGCACCGCCGGCAGATCCGCTGTCCACGCCGCCGCCGGCTGGCGTCGCAGCGGACATGAAGTTCCCCGCCATCAGCCACAGTCGCCTGGAAAATGGGCTCGAGCTGCGCGTCGTGACCCGCAAGACTTACCCGATCATCGAGCTGCGCTTGGTGCTGTTCTCGGGCATCGCCAGTGATGGCGCCGAGCCGGGTGTGGCCGCGGTCGCGGGCGAGCTGCTGAAAGCCGGCGGAGCTGGGCAGTGGAACTCGGCACAGCTGGCCGAGCGCGCGGAGTCACTCGGCGCGAGCTTGGACGTCCTGACCGATCGCGACGCCACGCGCATCACCATGGCCGTCACCACCGCGGACCTGGACGCCGCCTTGGATCTGATCGGCGCGGTCGCACAGCAGCCACGCTTTGCGCCAATCGAATTCGACAAGTTGAAGCAGCGCGAACTCGAGCGCGTACGCAACGCGGCCAAGTCGAGCGCCGGTTGGGCAGCATCGATGGTGCTCTACCGAGAGCTGTTCGATCTGCCAACCGCAGTGCACCCCTATGCCCACTACGACGCCAAGCCCTCGGAGCTGAGCAAGCTCACGCTCCAGAGCTGCCGTCGCTGGTACCAAACCAACGTCACGCCGGGCAATGCCACGCTGGTGATTGCGGGTGACGTCGACCCCGCGACCGCGGAGGCCGCCGCAAAGCGCGTTTTCGCTCGTTGGAAGGGCGCAAAGCCGAACGCGCAAACCTACAATAGCCCGGTCCCCCAAGAGGGCCGCACGGTCTGGCTGGTGAATCGGCCACACAGCGCGCAGAGCCAAATCTACGTCGCAGGGCTCGGACCCGAGCGCGGGACGCCGGCCTGGCCAGCGCTTGCCGCGACCAACCAGATCTTGGGCGGTGGCGTCGCCGGACGCTTGTTCCTCGACGTGCGCGAGAAGCGCTCACTCGCTTATGGTACGAGCTCGAGCCTAGAAGAACCCGCGCGCAGTCCCGTGCCGATCGTGCTCTCCGCGGGTACGCAAACGGCGAAGACCGGCCTCGCGTTGCAAGCGCTGCTCGAGAATCTGGACAAGATCGCGAGCGCGCCGCCCAGCGAAGCGGAAGTCGGTATGGCCTCACGCTACCTCTCGGATAGCTTTCTGTTCCGCACCGAAACGCTCGGTGCGGTCGCGGATCTGACCGCCAAGCTCGCCATCCTCGGCTTGCCCGACGACTACTTCGATACGTACCGTTCGGCACTGCGCAAACTCGACAACGCCACCGTGTACGGAGCGGCGCAAAAGTATTTCCAGATCAAGAACCCCGTCATGGTCGTCGCTGGCGACGCCGCGCTGATCGCCAAGCCGCTCTCGCACTTTGCCAAAGTCGTCGTGATCGACCCCGAGCATGACTTTCAGCCCGGGCAAACTCTACCGCTCGACCCCACGCAGCCCCTCGAGGTCGTCGCCGTCCCGCCAGCAAGCGCACCCGCGAGCGCGCCGGTGCCCGCCGCTGCTCCTCCGCCTGCGCCGCCCGCCGCCAAAAAGTAGGCGCCACCCCTCCACACCCTGTGCACAAAGCTGTGGATCCCCGGTTGACAACCCGTTCAGTCCCTGAGTGGTGGTTGGGCGTGGCCTGTTCAGGGCCGTCTGTTCAGTAGAAAAAACCCGAATCACGTCACACATTTAGGCATGTGGATGCCTAATTGTGGCGTCGATGTAGGTGCTAGCACCCAATATCTAGTGGGTTTTTGCTTGCCCGACCCCAAAGGCTTGGGGTAGACAGACTGTTCCCGCCCACGGCGCCCCTCTGCTCGGGTCATCAGTAGCTTGGTTCGTTACGTCGCAGATGAGCAGAGCGCCTGAACGGGTCTTCACGTAGCAAGTCTTCAGGTCCGGTGGCCGCTTCATCAGCGGCAAGCCAGGGGACAACGGGCTGACCGGTAGCAGTGGCTCCGGACAGCAGTGCTGGTGGTGCGCTCTGCGTGGGCGTTCCGCCGTGGCGTTTCAGTCGAGTTTCAGAGGAGGTATCGAAGTATGGCGCAGTCGACGATCGTGGGTCAGGAAAATAGCCGAGTGAAGAGCCCGAGCACGAGCCAGACGGAGCCAGGGGCGTCAGCGCAGCCCGCGAGCGCGGCGTCCAAGCGCGCCAAGAAGAGCCGCGGCCTGACCTTCGAACGCCGCTACACGACCGCCAGCGGTGACGCACTCGCTGACATGACCTGGGAAGGCCGCACCAGCGTCATCACCAACCCGGATGGCTCCGTCGTCTTCAAGATGGAAGGCGCCGAGATCCCCGCCGGCTGGTCGCAGCTTGCGACCGACATCGTGGTCTCCAAATATTTTCGCAAGGCCGGCATTCGTGGCGACAAAGCCGTAGGCGAAACCAGCGTGCGCCAAGTCGTGCACCGCATCGCACACACGATCCGCACCGCAGGCGAGCAAGCGGGCGGTTACTTCGCCACCAAGAAGGACGCGGACACCTTCGAAGCAGAGCTGGTTTGGATGCTCGCCAATCAGTACGGCGCGTTCAACTCACCGGTCTGGTTCAACTGCGGGTTGTTTCACGAGTACGGCATCGAAGGCTCGGGCGGTAATTTCGCATGGAACGAAACCACGCAGAAATGCGAGGAGACGGCCAACGCCTACTCTCGCCCGCAGTGCTCGGCCTGCTTCATCCAATCCGTCGACGACGATCTGATGGCCATCTACGACCTGGCCAAGAACGAAGCGCGGCTATTCAAGTACGGGTCGGGTACGGGCTCGAACTTCAGCCACATCCGCGGCAAGCAAGAGAAGCTCTCCGGCGGCGGAACCTCCAGCGGCTTGATGAGCTTCTTGGAAGTGCTCGATCGCGCGGCGGGCGCCACCAAGAGCGGCGGCACCACTCGGCGCGCCGCGAAGATGGTCTGCCTCGATATGGATCACCCCGAGATCGAGAGCTTCATCACCTGGAAGGTGCGCGAAGAGAGGAAAGCCAAGGCGCTGATCGCCGCCGGCTACGAGAGCGATTTCAACGGTGAGGCGTATCACACCGTCAGCGGTCAGAACTCGAACAACTCGATCCGCGTCACGGATGATTTCATGAAGGCTGCGCTTGCGGGCGGCAAATGGCAAACGCGCGCGCGCACCACGGGCGCTGTCATCGACACCCTGGATGCCGCTGACTTGTGGAATACGGTCGCTGAAGCGGCCTGGTCGTGCGCCGACCCGGGCGTGCAGTACGACAGCACGATCAACAAGTGGCACACCTGCTCCAACACGGGAAAGATCAACGCTTCCAACCCGTGCTCGGAATACATGTTCTTGGACGACACGGCCTGCAATCTGTCCTCGCTCAACCTGACCAAGTTCTTGGACGAGCAGGGCAATTTCGACATCCCGGGCTACCGCCACGCGATCGACGTGTTCTTCCTGGCCCAAGAGATCTTGGTCGATTTGTCGAGCTACCCGACCGATCGCATCGCCAAGAACTCGCATGATTTCCGCCCGCTCGGTTTGGGCTACGCGAACCTGGGAACGGTCTTGATGCTGCTCGGTATCCCGTACGACTCGGACAAGGGTCGCAGCATCGCCGGTGCCCTGACCGCCATCTTGTGCGGCCACGCCTTCGTGTGCAGCGCGGAGATTGCAGCGGCCAAGGGGGCCTTCGCCGGCTACGCGAAGAACCGCGAACCCATGCTGCGCGTGATGCGCATGCACCAAGACGCAGCCTATGCCCTGAACCGTGACCAATGCCCGGATTCGTTGTGGCGTGCCGCCACCGAAGACTGGGACAACGTGGTTCGCTTGGGCGAAGAGCACGGTTACAGGAACGCCCAAGCCACCGTGCTCGCGCCGACCGGCACCATCGGTCTGTTGATGGACTGCGATACCACCGGTATCGAGCCGGACTTCGCGCTGGTGAAGTTCAAGAAGCTGGCCGGCGGCGGCTACTTCAAGATCGTCAATCAGTCGGTTCCGGAGGCGCTCAAGCGCCTGCGCTACTCGGAAGCTCAAATTCAAGAGATCGTCGCCTACGTCTCGGGCACCAACACGTTGCTGGGAGCGCCGCATGTCAGCCGCGCCTCGCTCAAAGCTCGTGGTCTCACTGACGAAGAGCTAGCCAAGGTCGAGAGCGCGCTGCCCGGCGTTTTCGATCTGAGCCTGGCCTTCGCCCCCTGGGTCGTCGGCCGCGAAACGTACGATCGCCTCGGCGTCACGGCCGATCGCATCAGCCAGCCTGGCTTCAACCTGCTCAAGTACCTCGGCTTCAACGACAAAGAGATTGAAGAAGCGAACGAGACCATCATCGGTCGGATGACGATCGAAGGCGCGCCGTACCTACGCCAAGAACACTACGCAGTATTCGATTGCGCCAATCGCTGCGGCAAGATTGGCCAGCGCTTCCTCGCACCGATGGCCCACGTCAAGATGATGGCCGCCGCGCAACCGTTCTTGTCCGGCGCGATCAGCAAGACCGTGAACTTGCCCAACGACGCCACCGTCGCCGACGTGCGCGAGATCTACGAAGAGGGCTGGAAGCTGGGCCTCAAGGCCGTCGCGCTCTATCGCGATGGCTGCAAGGCGTCGCAACCGCTCAACTCGAGTGCGGACAAAGCCGAGGAAACGGACTCCACGAACCACAGCTTGCTGGCCGCGGCAGTAGCTCCGAGTGCCGCACAAAGCGTGCGCCCGGAGGGCACGCGGGTTCGTCTACCGAAGAAGCGCCATGGCTTCACGCAGGAAGCGCACGTGGGCGGGCACAAGGTGTTCCTTCGCACCGGCGAATACTCGGACGGTACGCTGGGCGAGATCTTCATCGACATGCACAAGGAGGGCGCGGCCTTCCGCTCGTTGATGAACTGCTTCGCGATGGCGGTGTCGGTGGGTCTCCAATACGGCGTGCCGCTCTCGACCTACGTCGAGCAGTTCACGTTCACGCGCTTCGAGCCGCACGGCGTGGTCACCGGTCACGAGAACATCAAGTTCTCGACCTCGATCGTCGACTACATCTTCCGGGTGATCGGCGTCGAATACTTGAAGCGTTACGACTTCGCGCAAGTGAAGCCGGCAGAAGACGCCGTGGCGATCGAAGATCCCACGCTGCCGAAGCACGTACCGGTCGAGCCGCCCACGGCCAGTCTGCTCCCCCCGCCCCCCAGCGCGGAGGCAGCCAGCGCCCACGGCGCGCTCGACGCCCAGCTCGAAGAGATGATGGGCGACGCTCCAGTCTGCGACGGCTGCGGCCACATCACCGTCCGCAATGGCGCTTGCTATAAATGCCTCAACTGCGGCAACTCGATGGGTTGCTCCTGAGCTAAGCCGCGGCGCTGGCTGTGCCGGCGCCAGACCGCCCCAAAAGATTGCCTCGACCCGCTTGCGCCTTGCGCGTCTGCGGGTCGAGCTATTTTGTGGTGCTTGCTGCCCGTAAAGCCGAATGATATCAAGGCGAAGGTCCTGATCTCCCGGCGTGCTGCCGGGTCGGCCTCGAGTGTAAGTATTCGGCGTTGGGCGCGTTCTTCGAGTAGAAGAGACACGTTATATTTTGGCCGGTAAACAAGCGTCAGCGGAGGAAACGGAAATGTCGCAAGCGTCTAAGGTAGCCTCATCGGTGTTGGGACCAGTCCTGCTCGGACTTCTGGTGTCGTCTTTGGCGACCGGTTACCTGGGCTGCAAAAAGGACGAGCCGCCGCCGCCCCTGCCCTCGGCGGCCCCCGCCGCGGTACCCACCCCGACTGCACCCGTCGAACTCGTGCCAGAGGAGCAGCCGGCAGCGTCCGCCTCGGCTTCGGTAAAGAAACCCACTGGAACCGGCGCTCCTGCGCAGAGCTTCGCCAAGTGCTGCGCAGCCCTAACGCAGAACGCAGCCAGCGCTCCCGAGCCGACCAAGACCTCGCTCACGCAAGCCGCTGGCATCTGCAACAGCCTAGTCGCCGCGGGCAAGAGCGGCCCTGGTGTCGTGAGCGCGTTTCAAGGCCTGCTGCGCGGCGTGGGCATGCCCTCCGCCTGTCTCTGATCATCTCGAAGTAACTCGCCACGCCTCGATGAGTGAGTTCATCGGGGCGTTGGCGTTTGGTGGGGCGATCGAGCGCGCGTCGTCCCCGTCCACGAGCTGAGCGCTAGCCTTCGATGGCCGCTCAATCCCGCGTTGGGACTGAGTCGGGGCCGCGTGCGCCAATGTACGCGCATGTCGGCAGCGCTAAAATTGCGTTGACTAGCAACGCCATTTGGCGATCGGAAGCGCGTTATTCGACGGGCAACGCCGATCCGTGTCACCGCTCGGCGCGTACTGACATACAGCTCCGACGTACACATTCGAATGCACGACGGCATGAGGAAGGTAGATAACTAACCCAGTGCGAGACACACGCTCCACACGAGTCATGCGAGATCGTGTGCAAATTCACGCTGTTTCCGGCGGGAATTGGCGTGCGTTCGTATTTTTCCAGCGCTGAGCCTGTGACAATCGAGTCGTGGTCCGCGCGCGCGATGAATCACAATTCTGTGCTGGACTGGAACCGATTCCACATTCAATGTAGATGCAGATCATGGTGCTTAGGACGCAGCGTTACACCGGGCGTGTTGCCCAAGACCTCCCCTCATCCTCCGCGTGGTTCGCTGCGCCACTGTCGAACCTGATGCTCAAAAGTCTGCTGATCCCAGCGGTCGCGCTGGCCCCGTTGCTACTGACCTTCGCCTGCGGTGGCGACGCGAACTCCGCCGGCCTAGACAACAACAAGGACGGCCTGGCTGACGATCTCGGCAAGTTCGTCGATACCGACGGCATCAAGGGCGCCGACCTGATCGACATCAATCATGATGGCAAGCTGGACGGCCCGGGCGTGGACTCGAATGACGACGGCAAAGCCGACGCGCTCGCCCTCGATACCAACTGCGACGGGTTCTACGACTCACTCGACGTCAACGGTGACGGTCTGGCCGATCTGAAAACCAGCCGAGAGAAAATAACGGTCGACTCGAGCTGTCACTACGTGAACCCAGTCACCGGTCAGGGTGGCGGTAGCGGCGGCGCGCCCGGCATGGGCGGCGCTTCTGGCGTCGCGGGTGGTCCCGCGGTGGCAGGCTCGGGCGGTTCGGTCTCGGGTACCGCCGGTGCGCCGGGATCGGCTGGCGTCGGCGCAGGCAGCGGCGAGTTGGGCACTGGCGCTTATCAGGGCAGTGGTGACTCCAGCGATCGATACGCCGAGGGTGACGTGTATCGCGATGGCGTGGGTTACAAGTTCATCGCCAACGGTTGGGGCAAGGGCTGGCAGAGCCACAGCATTGCTTGGAAGGGCACTTCGTTCACGGTCAAATCCTTGAACGGCACGCAAGGCGCTGACTACTCACCCGCCGGCTATCCCAGCATGTTCTGCGGCTTGTACTCGCAAAAGCAGTCGGATGATTGCGGCCTGCCGATCACCATCACTGCCGCCAAGTCGATCAAGACCGGCTGGCGTTGGAAGGCCAACGGCAACACCGGTCAATACAACGCAGCCTGGGATATCTGGCTCGGCAACAATGGCACCCTCTCTGCTTATCTGATGGTTTGGTTGCGCGATCCTCCCGGTCAGCAACCAGCGGGCTCGGTAGCGACCGCGGGCGCCACGATCCCAGGGCTGCCCGGCACGTGGAACATCTGGAAGGGCTCGGTCAACGGCCTGCCGATCGTGAACTACGTGCAGCCCGAAGGAAAAGACTTGGGTGAGCTCGAGTTCAACGTGCTGGATGTGTACAACGACGCGATCAAGCGCAATTACAGCTTGCCCGGCGCGCAGATCCTGTCGGTCGCGGTGGGTTACGAAATCTGGAATGGCCCCGTCTCCAACATCGCCACGGAAGATTTTTACGTCGACGTGAAATGACGCGTGGGGCGCGCACGCGCTCGACGCTCCGAACGCGAGTCCTTGCCTTGCTGCAGGTGCTCGCGTGACGCCGTCTTTCGACGAATCGATGCGGAACCGGTCCCAGGTTGGTTGTCTAGATTCCTACCAAAGCCAAGCTCTAATTCGTCTTGTCATCGCTTGAACTAGCCTGAGCTCTCGGCTACAGTCCGGATTATGAGTTCGGCAGTTAAAGTGATCCTAGGCGTGTCTGTTTTGGCAATGGCAGCGGGCTTCGCTGCCTGTGACAGCGGTAGTACCGACGGCGGGACGCCACCGGTCACGGTTGCGGGCTCTGGCAACGGCACCGCCGGCTCTGGCAACGGTACGGCGGGCTCAGCGCCTGCTGCCGGCTCCTCTTCCACCGCGGGTACCTCGAGCGGGGGCGGTACCGCCTATGTCCTGCCGGAAGGCGTCCCGTTGGATCCGGTAGCCGGCTGGGTCCCCGCCACCAACGCTCTCGGCATTCAGGGCGCCTTCTTCTCCTACGCCGACACCACGTCGACCATGGGTATGACGGATAACTTGAAGGACACCGCCGCGACGAGTGCCTGTATCAAGGGCGTCGCCGCCAAGGTCGACATGGCGTCCACTCCGTGCTCGACGATGATGTTCACCTCCCCGGCCACTGACTGTTACGGCCAGTACTGGGGTGCCGCCCTGGGCATGAATCTGAATCAAACCATCGACCCGTCGACGATGATGGGTGGCACGCCGGGCAAGTACGATGCCTCGATGATCAAGGGCTTCGCGTTCGTGTTCGACGGCCCCACGCCGCCCGCGCCCGGCTCATTCCGCTTCAAGGCCGACAACGGCGTGGATGAGTTTTGTAACGTCCCGTCGGTCAAGATCAAAGTCGGCGTCAATACGGTGTTGTTCACTGACTTGGTGAAGGAGTGTTACAAGACGCCGGTTCCGACCGAGCCCTTGGCTACCACCATCCAGACCGGCGTCGTGAAGATCGCTTGGCAGGTCGTGACCAACGACAAGAGCACGGTCCCGTTCGATTTCTGCATCTCGAACGTGCGTGCCCTGATGAAAGACGGCACCGCGATCCCGATGGGGACGGCGGGCGCGAGTGGCTCGGCTGCTGGCGCGAGCGGCTCGGCCGCCGGCGCAGGCGGCGCGACAGCGGGCGCAGGCGGCGCGGCGGCGGGCGCAGGCGGCGCGGCGGCGGGCGCAGGCGGCGCGGCAGCGGGTACGGGCGGCACTGCCGGCTGAGCCCGAAGCAGTCGCTGAAGTCGGCAATTCGCCGAGCTAGCGGTCGCTTCCAGACCGCATCGTGAGCACCGTGGGTCACTGGCGCAAGTCAGTGGCCCACGCTGCATTTTGTACTGCCCACTGCCTGGCGAATCGAAGATCGGCGAAGCAGCACCACAAAAAACGAAACGGCGGCTCAGCCGCATGGGCCGAGCCGCCGTTTTTCTTCGCGAACGCTAACTCAGACGCTCAGTTCGAGCCGCCCTTGCCACCGGAGCCAGCGGCTGCACCACCGGACCCTGCGCTCGCACCGCCGGAGCCAGCGCTTGCGCCACCGCTGCCGCCGCTCGCGCCGCCAGCACCAGAGCCGGCAGCGCCGCCCGCCGCGGGGCCACCGAGGAACTTGACGTCGTCGATGGTGACATCCGCATCGTACGGGCCGGCAGCCGGGGCAGCGCCGCCAGAGCCGCCGCTCGCGCCGCCAGCAGCACCGCCGCTCGCACCGCCGGAGCCGCCCTTGCCTGCCGAGCCGCCGCTTGCGCCGCCAGAGCCCGCGCTCGCGCCGCCTGCGCCGGCACTTGCGCCACCGGAGCCGCCGCTTGCGCCACCCGCACCGGCGCCCGCCGTACCCGTCGAACCGGGCGTCCAATCGAAGGCCCACTCGAGACCAACGACGTCTTTACCGGTAACGCCCGTCAACGGAGCGCCGCCCATCAGCTGGCTGAAGTTCACCGTAATCACGGTGGCAGTGGCGGTGACCGGAATGTCGAACGAGGCGGAATGACAATCATTGTAGGTGTCAGCCGCCGTCGACACGCACTGACCCTTGGAGTTGGGCGTATCGATCGCGGTATTGGAGTTGGTCTGGACGCGGAAGTTGAGCTTGCCCTTCGGCCCGGCATAGCCCTTCACGCTGAAGGAAACGCCCGTGTATCCCGGGGTCAAAGCGTCGTAGCAGGTGTTGAAGTACAACCCGAAGCCGTCGTACGCTTTGACGTTGCCCTTGATGTTCAGCGCGGTGTTGCCGACCGTGTCGAGCGTCAGCGCGTTCGGTTGATAAGTGAAGGTGCCGCCGAGCACACCACCCATGAAGGTGTAGTTGCCCGTGCTCGTCGCGTTCGCAACCAGATTGGAGAAGTCCGTGATCACCGCCGAGGTCGGCGCGGTGGCTGCGCACGCGAAACCGGGGCTTGCGCCACCCGCGCCCGTGCCCGCTCCGCCTGCGGTGGCAGCACCGGCGGCGCCTCCCGCGGCAGTACCCGCTGCAGCCGGAACGCCGGCAGAGCCAGCCGTGGCTGCACCGCCGGTACCACTACCAGCGCCACCGGGGGGGGCGGTACCAGTGTTGTCACTGCTGCAGGCTGCAATCGCACCCAGCGTCAGCACCGCGAGGCCTAGACCCGAATTTCGCAATTTCCGTTTAGTCATTCTCAAACCTCCAAGCCCGAACGGGCTGAACTAAGGGCGACACAATGTGCGCGACGGACTCACCATTGTCCAGACGCACACGAGTATTTCTGGAACCGGTCCCTCATCCCGATAGCGACGATTAATGGGCCTTACAGGGAAAGGTTACTTACTACTGGAACCGAATCCACAATCGCCCCGGGGCAAATGGGGGCGCGGCCCAGGTGGAATTCGCCCCAGGAACGAGCCGCGGGCTGAATTCGGCTCGATTTCGCCCCGAATTCAGCCGGGAGAGCACTCGTCGCGCTCGGTAAGTTGGGACGCAGGATTAGGCCACCGGGCCGGACCTTTTCGTCGCCGTTCACCCGCCTTGGTGCTCGAAGCCACGGCCCGCGCGCCGGCGCCGTCCGCCTTCCACGAGCCAGACACCACTACCCGTGCCCACGGAGCCGATCACGCGCGCGCTGGGCGGGCGCGCGCGCCGGGGCCCCGCGGCCACGAGCGCGTAGTCCTCCCCTCCGTACACCGCGAGCTCGAGTGCGGAGCTGCCCAAACTCGGAGCCAAGCTGCGGAGCGCGGGACTGAGTGTCGCCGCCAGCGCGCCGAGATCGATCCGTAGCTCGACGCCGCTAGCCTGGGCGAGGTGCAGGGCATCGCCCGCCAAGCCATCGGAAATATCGATCGCGGCGTGCGCGACGCGCGCGAGTTCGAGCCCCGCCGAGAGGCGCGCCTGGGGACGCCGAAATGCGCTGAGTGCGCGGCGCGCGGCGGCGCTCGTGCCGCGACGCGTGCCGGCTTGCAACAGCCTCAAGCCCGCTGCGGCCAAGCCGAGCTCCCCGCACAACCAGAGTTCATCGCCGACTCGCGCGCCGCTGCGAAGCAGGGGCCGACGCGGAGCACTGCCCACGACGGTGGTCGTGATGCTCAGCTCGGTACCGCGCGCCAGATTGCCGCCCACGATCACGCAGCCTAGAGCGCGCGCGGCAGCACGCTGTCCACGAGCTAGCTGAGCCAAGTCGACTGCCGCAAAGCGGGGCGGGAAAATCACGCTGGACAGCGCGGCGAAGGGCGCGCCGCCCATCGCGCATACGTCGCTAGCGGCAGCCTGGAAGCTGCGAAAACCCAGATCGGCGAGCGATAGCCAAGCACGCTCGAAGTGCACGTGTTCGACCGCCGCGTCGACCGTCCACAACCAGCGCCCTGCGCCCTTGAGCAGCGCGGCGTCGTCGCCAATGCCGAGTTCGACCTTGGAACTCGGTTGGCGAAACAGCGCCTCGAGCCGGGCGATTGCAGAAAATTCAGAGATGGGCCGCGCGCGCGCCGTCATGCGCGCACGGTACACGAGTCAGCCGATGGTTGCGCGCTTGACGGGAATGGTGACGACGAACACGGTGCCCTTCGGCACGTTGTCGATGATGCGCACCGTACCGTCGTGGCCATCGATCAGACGGCGCACGATCGAAAGGCCGAGACCAGTACCGCCCGCTTCACGAGTGGAGCTGGAGTCGACTTGGTAGAACGCGTCGAACACTCGACCTCGTTCGTCTTCGGGAATACCGATCCCGGTGTCCGAGACTCGGAATTCGATCGCGGTGCGCCGGGCGCTCAGGATCACCACGCCACCCGCGTCCTCCGGGCGCGCCGCCTCAATCGCGGTCATGCGCGCCGAGAGCGTGACTTTGCCTTGCGGCGGCGTGAACTTGATCGCGTTCTCGGTCAGGTTCAAAAACACCTGCCGCAGCCGCTCGGTGTCGGCCCACATCAGCGGCAAGCCCTTTTCGACGTCGACCACTAGCTCGACCTCTTTCTTGCGGGCGGTCGGCGTCATGGTCTGCGCGACGTCCCGCAAGGTGCCAAGGATGTCGGTCTGAGTCTTGCGCAGACTCATCGTGCCGCTCTCCAGCTTGGACAAGTCCAAGAGGCCCTTGATCAGCTGGAGCAGCTGTTCACCCTTGTCACGAATCGTCTGCACGAACTCGCGCTGCTCGCTGGTCATCTCCCCCGCGAGCCCTTCCACCAACATCTCGCTGTAGCCGATGATCGAGGTCAGCGGAGTGCGCAGCTCGTGCGACACGGTGGCCAAGAAATTGCTCTTCAGACGATCGAGCTCTTTCAGGCGATCGAACGCGGTCTGCAGCTTGTCGTTCTTGTCCTCCAGCTCGCGAAAGCTCTCGCGCACGGAGGCCAGATGCATGTTGCTGGTCAAGAGCGCGCGGTGACCGCTGAACATCAACAGATCGAGCGTGCGACCGAGATGGCGCGCCAGTTTGACCACCGAGTCGTCCTCTGCGCGCGGCATGGCCCGAAACAGCTCGCCCAACCGCGCCTGATCGAGCTCTGGGTCGAGCGCGAGCAAGGTGGCCGGCGTTTCTGCTTGGGCGGGAGTCACGAATGGCCCGAGGATCATGCGCCCGATGCGCTTGCCGTCGTATTGGATGGCGGCCACCCGATAGTGCTCGCCGGTCGTGCATGGGTAGCTTGCCATGCCGTCTTCGCCGAGCGCGATGTTCTTCACTTTGTTGGCGACCTCGGCCATCGCAGCGCGGCCGGCCTTGACCGTGTTCAGGAACGTATAGAGCGGGATCTGATCCGCCGAGTCCCCGAGCAGCTTGCCTTCATCGCTGAAGATACGGAGTGGCACGCCGAACAGCTCGTAGAAGCTCTTGACCATCTCGCCCAGCGCGTCGCGGTCGATCAAATCTTCCAGACTGACGCCGTGGCCGAGCGTGAGCTCGTCGAATGTCTTGGCTGCAGCGGGTGGGATCATCAGCCAGCCTCCGGTCGAAGCACGTCCAGCGCGCCGCCCACACAGGCTTGCAGAATTTCCGGCACGGGCTTCGGATTGCCGAGCTTTTGCGCCACCTGCGCCAAGAAGGCTTTCGAATCGAAGCCGAATTTCTTGTTCAAGTCGTGCTCCGCGTCGAGCGCGCTCCAGGTCAAGTGCAGGAGGCCGATCATGCTCTCGACCACACCCAGACCGCGCGTCGCCACCGCCAAGTACACCGGCTCACGCCCCTTGGAGGCAAGGTCGGCGATTTCCGCGTCGCTGCGCACGTCTGGCATGTCGCGCTTGTTGAACTGAATGATCAGCGGCATCTGCCTCAGGGTCAGCCCGTGCTGCTTGAGGTTCTCGCGCAGATCCATGAAAGATTCCGTGTTGTGCTGAGTCTCCGCGGTGCGTGAATCGGCGATGAACGCGATACCGTCGGCGCCTTGCACCACGAGCCGCCGGGTGGAGGCGTGAATCACCTGACCAGGAACCGTGAAAACCTTCAGCCGGACAGCGAGGCTGCCCTGGTTGCGAAAGGTGAGCGGCAATAGGTCGAAGAACAGCGTTCTGTCGTCCTTCGTTTCGAGCGTCATCAGGCGGCCACTCGCCCCAGGCTCTGCCGCTTTGTGCAGGGCCTGAAGGTTGGTGGTCTTGCCGCTCAAAGCGGGACCGTAGTAAACGAGTTTGATCGTGAGCTCGCGGTTCACGAAATCAAGCTGCACAGGACCCTCGGTATTTCCGCGCCGTACGGCGCATGCTCCGCATCACAAGTTGCGGCAAAGACGAGAAAGCTAGCCTACCATGGCGCATCCATGAGCCAAACGGCCGTTCTCGTCTGGCTTTCAGCCGCATCTGTCTTGCCTACATTTCGTGCAGACCTGGATGCGTTCGCACACAGTCGATTACTGCGGCTCGAAGCCCCGCGCGAGAACGCAGCACCCTATCGCGTCGCCACTTCGGCCTACGCGCCGGACGCGGTGGCGCAGATCGAAAGTTCGTTGGAAGAAGCGCGCAATGCCGCAGGCTCGCTCGAACAGAGCCGGGCTCTCGCCGCGCTCGAACGCGCCGAGCGCGTTTTGCGCGAGCATCCAGAATTGCCACAGTCAGCCTGGCTGATGGCCGAAATCTTGGAGCAATCGGCAGAGGTCGAGAACAGCGCGCCCGAGGGTGCCGATGCCGCCACTGCCCTGCGCAAGCGCGCAGCCGTCTTGGAAGGGCCGCGCGCCGCGCCCTTTACCGACCGAGCACCCGAAGGCGAAACCGAGCTCGCCCGCACTCAGCGGGTGAACGTGGAAGGCCTGGAGCCGGGAGACTCGCTGGAGTGGGACGGAGTGAAGACCCAACCGGCCTTCACGGCCGCCCCCGGAGATCACCATGCCCGAGTCACGCGCGCGGGTCGGTTGCTGTGGGCGGGCTGGATCGAAACGACGGCACGAGAGCCGAGCATTCGCTTACCGGTTCCGGAAACCATCGCCTGCAGCGCCGATGACATCGGGCGTAGTTCCTTCGCTGCGGGTCGCGCCGTACCTGCCGCGCATGCACGCTGCGAAAGCTACGTGCTGGCACGCGCTCGCCTAGGTGGCATCGAGGCCGCGCTTTGCGAGCGCGAGCGCTGCGGCAAAGTCGTGATCTGGGAGCACGCGCAAGAAGCTACTGCGAGCGCGCCTGCGTCGAAGAAAACGATCTGGCCCTATGCCATCGCTGCCTCCGCTGGCGCGCTCGTGGTCACCAGCCTCGTTCTGTGGCGCACCGGCGTATTCGACCAGTCCAACCCTACCACCCGCGAGGTTTGGGTCTTCAACGGGCAAAAACAGATGGGACTCGGCTTTTAGCAGGCTGACTCAGTCTTCCGAGGGCCAGCGCGAGCGCGCTTGTTCAATTGCGCTTTGGACGCGAGCTTTGGCGGGGCCACCGACCAGCGATCGGCGCTCCACGGCTGCTTCGGGATCGAGCGCCAGTGCGAGCTCTGGTCCAGTCAGCGAGGGATGCGCCGCGACCAGCACGCTCGCGGGGAGCTCACCAATTTGCACGCCGCGTTCCTCGGCCTCACGCACGAGGGCTCCGACGACGTGATGAGCCTCGCGGAAGGGCAGGCCGCGCTGGACCAAGAAGTCAGCCAAATCGGTGGCGCACAGATGACCCGTGGCGAGCGCGGCCCGCATGCGCTGGCCGTGGAAAGTGGCGGTGGCGATAGCGCCGGTGAGCGCTCGTGCACTGGTCAGCGCGCACTCGAAGGCGTCGAAGATCGGGCGTTTGTCTTCTTGCAGATCGCGGCCGTAGCCAAACGCAAGGCTCTTTTCCAGAACCAATAGGGTCGTGACGCAACCAATCAGTCGCGCGCACTTGCCACGCACGAGCTCCGCCACGTCCGGGTTCTTCTTCTGCGGCATCATCGAAGAGCTGGTCGAGAACGCGTCACTCAGGGTCATGAAGCCGAATTCTTGCGTGGACCAGAGCACGATCTCTTCGCCGATGCGCGACAGGTGCACGCCGAAGATGGCCAGCGCGGAGGCGACCTCCATCAAGAAATCGCGGCTGCCGGTGGCATCGATCGAATTCTGCATCGGTCGCGAGAAGCCGAGCGCACGAGCCACCCCTTCGCGATCGAGTGGGAAACCGCTGCCGGCAACCGCGCCCGCCCCGAGCGGCGACTCGTTCAAACGCGCCATGGCATCGACCAGACGACCGCGATCGCGAAACAACAGCTCCTGCCAGGCCAAGAGGTGGTGAGAGAGCCGGCTCGGTTGCGCGCGTTGCAAGTGCGTGTACGCCGGCATCAAGAGCTCGATTTCGGAGCTGGCCCGATCCAGCACGGCGGAGGCCAGCTGATCGATGGCCAGGATCGCTTCTTCACAACGGCGGCGCGTCCACAGCCTGAGGTCGGTCGCGACTTGATCGTTGCGCGAGCGACCGGTGTGCAACTTACCCCCGACCGGACCCACGACATCGCGCAGGCGCGCCTCGATGTTCATGTGCACGTCTTCTTTTTTTCGGTCCCAAAAGAACTCGCCGCGCTCGATCTCGCCCTTGATCTGCTGCAGACCAGTGACGATCGAGAGCGCTTCCGCCTGGGTCAGTACGCCGGCACTAGACAAACCTTCGGCGTGAGCGATCGAGCCCGCGATGTCTTCGCGCCACAACTCCCAATCGATATCCACGCTGGTATTCAAACGCTCCATCGCAGCGTCGATCGCATCTGGGAGCCTACCGCCTCGAGCAACCGTCATGTCCGTTCAATCCTCGCCGTTTCCGTTGGTTCGGAGCGACGTCTAGCACGGAAAGAGCGCGGCTGGCGGGCGACATGTGGCCTGCTATCTTTGCCCCCAGGAGGATTCGATGAACGCATTCTGGGTGCTATCGGGGTTCGCATTGCTCGGCGCGGGCTGCGTCATGGCGCCGACCGTGGAAACTACGCGCCTGAACGCGCCACCGCACCCACTCGTCGCACGACCGGCACAATCGGTCGAGATCTACTCCAGCTCCGCGCCCGTTCGACCGCACGTCGATGTCGCGTTACTCCGCGCTGACCAATCGAATTTTGGCACGACGGACACGCCGAGGATGGTGCAGTCACTGGCCGAACGCGCGGGTCAACTCGGCTGTGACGCGCTGTTCATCTCCGGCGCAAGCGAGCGCCAGGGCGGAACACCCGGCAACGTCACCTACTTGCTCGACCCAGGCTCGCATGGGTTGCTCGCGACTTGTATGGCTTACCTGCCGCATGCGCCGAGCACTGCGCTCGTCGCACCAGCGCCACCCGCGCCTACCGGCAATGCCATCGTTTTGGTGACGCCTGCCGAACAGACGCCCGCTGCCAAGGGCTCCGCGAACGACAGCAAGGGTTTACGGTCGCCTCGCTAGCGCCGTTCACGGCATCGTTTCCCATAGCTTTCGAACGGCCGCGATGGCCAAGACCAACTCGGCGGCGCCACCGGTCCCTTCGGGTAGGAACGGTGCGAGCAATGCCGCCCCCTCCTCGACGGAGCTCGTGAATTTGAAGGGCACCTTGTGCGGCGCGAGTAAAGTAAGCGCCACGCCGACCCCGCGCACCAAGGCGTTCTTGAAGCCGCCGCCCTCGGCGACGATCACGGCCATTGCCAGCTTGCTTACGACGTCACGGCTCCAGGTGGCAAGCTCTGCTCGAACCGTTTCGCTGGGCGCCGGCGATGACCGCTCGATCACGCTCAGGTAGGTCACGTCACCCCGCCCTTCTGCCAACGAGGCGCTGCACGTCTTGCTGATCACCAGCACGTGCTGCAGCGTCGCTGCGCCGCGGAACATGCCGATTACCGTCGCGTGCCACTTGGCCACGACATAGTCGCTGTCATGCGCGACGATTCGCGCTGAAATCTTTGGTAATTGCATAATCGCCGCCCGCCTCGAATCGATCTCTAGACGAATTGAAGACCGAGAGCCACCCCGACCGCTGCTCAGCCAATGAATCGACGAGCTGTTGCAACTCAGCGCCCGAAGTCGTCGATGACGCGTTCGAGTTCTCTACCCAAACGCGCGACGGCTTCGTCCACCGCTTTCATGGCCGATTGCGCGGCACGCTGGCGCAGCGCGCGATCTCCGCGTTCCCGGCCAAACGTGGCCAAAGTGGGTGCGGCCAGCAGAAAAAGGCCGCCAACGGCGGCATTGGCGAACAGCGTGCCCACCCCCAGCGCCAAGGCCGCCACCACGCTCGCGTCCAAGGCGAAGGTGCTGACCTCGAAGCTCGGGCGCATCAGGCGAAAATCTGGACCGGTCAGTGCTTCTGCGCCTGGGCTCTCGTTCGCGCGCGGCCGAGCCAACGCGGCCAACGCATCTTGCACCTCTCGATTTTCGCGCTCTGCCCAGACGCGGAACGTGTGTTCCAAGAACGCGCCCAAGTGCTGGCGGATATCTGAGGCGCTCACCCCTTCGAGCGCGGCGGGCAAGCGAAAGCCCACCTCACGACGAAAATCCGCCAAGTCGCCGGCAACCTTTGCTTTCAGCGCCCGCAGCTCCGGAGGCAGTTCGCGAGGCAGCTCCGCGGCCTGGTCGGGCATCAACCGATGACCTTGATGTAGCCGTGCACGCGCTCGTCCACCTCTGCCATCCCCAACCCGCCGGGACCGAGGCCGGCGTGACGACGAAATAGTTCACTCTCCGCGAATGTCTGTAGCGCAAGCACGCGCTTGGGCAGCCAGGGATGGCTCGAGAACACCTCGCTGAAGCGACCCAGGCTCTGCTTGGCCTCGCTATGTTGCTCGAGAAACGCCTCGATATTCAGCTCTTCGTACAGCTTTTGCGAGCCGAGCGCGAGCTTGGTCAACGCGCGCAACGACGGCTCGAGATCCCCCGCACACAGCGCGCCCGCGCGATCACAGGTGACCTCGGCGCGCCGCGACCACGCGCGCAGCGACAGAAGGGCGGGCACGGCCAAGTTGCGCAGCACGATGCCGGCCACGTTGGTTAGGTAATGCATCGCGGTCAGGTACACCACGTGGTTATTGTGGATGTGCCCACACTCGTGACCAATCACGCTCAGCAATTCCGCATCGCTGAAGTGATCCATCAACGCGGAGTTGACCAAGATGAAGGCATCTTCATTGGTGCCGTAGGTCGCGGCGTTGAGGTGCGGGTTCGAAACGACGTACACCGTGGGCACGGGGATGCCCAATGTCTCGGCGCAGCGTTCGGCCAAGGCGTACACGCGTGGGAATTGGCGCGGGCCAATCTTCACCGCATGCCCCAACAGCTCTGCCTTGCCGACATTCTTGAACGTGCGCACCGCCGCCGCCACGGCCAGCTCTACCGGCCTCAAGCGTTGAAAGGTGGCCCGCGTGTTGCGGTCCGAAACGTAGGCGTAGCCGTGATCGTTGCCGAGCACGCTGCCAGGACGGCGACTGGCACGCTCGCGGACGAAACCCGGAAAATCGAACTCGCCGAGGCTGGCCACCGAGATCAAGCTAGCACCCCCGCGCGACTCCGGCATCGTGCCGCACTGCGGCGTGCGCAAATGCCGGTCCCGAGCGCAGCTCGGCCCGGTTACGATTTGGTGAAGTTGACTCGCCCGTGCGCTCGGCGACACTCGCCCGCGATGAGTGCTTCTTTGTCAGTGCCGGGGCCAGCTGCCCTGCCCGTGCTCGGGCCCGCCGCAGAACTCTTGCGCTTCGTGCTGGACCCCATCGCACATGTGGGTGCGCTGTTCGAAAAGTACGGTCCCATCGCGCAGCTCGTGGTGGGCAGCCGGACGCGCGTGGTTTCGACCGAGCGCAATGTTCCCGGCACGGTGTTTCTCTTCGGACCCGAGTACAACCGCGCGCTGCTCACGAACCACGCGGATTTCCACAAGTGCGCGCTGAGTGGTCCGCTCTATCCCGAAGAACCACTCAACGCGCGCACGCGCCCGCTCACGCGCATGTTGACGGGTTTGTTTCACGCCAACGAAGGAGATCATCGCCAGCAACGACGCTTGCTGATGCCCGCCTTTCATCGCAGCCGGATCGAGAGCTACCGCGACGAAATGGTAGCGGTGACCGAGGCGCTCTTGGACGAGTTTCGACCGGGAACCACGCGCGACATTCGGCCCGACATGATGCACGTCACCTTGCGCATCGCGACCGCGACCCTGTTCGGCGCGGATTTCGGTGAACTCGGGCTGCAGATTGGCCACGACATCGAGAGCTGGAACGCGACCATGCGCGGCGCAAACATCGTGCCCTTCGATCTGCCACTGACGCCGTACCGGCGCTGGCTGGATCTGTCGAGCAGCATCGACCGCCGCATCCTGGAAGTGATTCGCCGGAAGCGCGAGAATCGAGGCAGCGACCGCGACATGCTGTCGATGTTGATCGAGGCGCGCGACGAAGGCGGCGCGCAACTGAGCGAAGACGAGCTGATCGGCCATGCCGGCGTGATCTTCGCCGCCGGTCACGAGACCAGCTCGAACGCGCTCAGTTGGACCCTGTTCATCCTGGCCCAGCATCCGCGGATCTTGGCTGATTTGTGCGACGAGCTGTCGGGCAAGTTGCGCGGCGCAGCGCCGACCTTCGAAGATCTCGCCGATCTGCCCCTGCTCGACCGCGTGGTCAAAGAGAGCCTGCGCCTGTTTCCTCCCGCGCCGCTCAATCATCGCATCACCGCGCGCAACGCCGAACTCGGCGAGTACCAGATCCCGGCCGGCACCGAGGTATTGAGCAGCATCTATCACACCCACCGCATGCCTGAGCTATACCCCGAGCCGCTCAGGTTTCGCCCCGATCGCTGGCTCGAAAACGATCCTGGTCCGTACGGTTACAACCCGTTCAGCGCGGGCCCGCGCATGTGTATCGGCGCCACGTTTGCCTGGTTCGAAATCAAGATCGTGCTGGCGATGCTCTTGCAACGCTTCCGTCTCGAGCTCGTCCCCAACCAACGCATCGACCGCTATTTCGGGATCACCCTCGCGCCCTCCCCGCGCGTGCTGATGCGTGTTTTGCGCACGGATCGCGTCTTTGCACGCGCCGCGCCGATCCACGGTCAAGTCCATCAGATGGTGGATTTGACGCGAAATTAGCGCGTATTTCTGGGGCACCACGGCGAGCGGCGCGCGGCAACCACGGGCGATTCGAGGTGCGAGGCGGGATCGCGATCGCCCCCCATTCTGCCAGTGTCAGTCGAGGGGAATGCCCAGTCGCGAGCCGCGGCGTAAAACGCTATAAGTCGCGCGTGCGACTTTGCTCCGTGTCCGTCGATCTCGATGAAATTGCCTGTTACTCGGCCATTCACGGGCTTGGGCTGGGCGCAGAATGTCACGCCGTGTATGACTTGGCGCTGACCCGGATCCAAGAGTTTGCGGGCAGCTTTTCCGTGCCGCTCACGCTATTTGTGATCGCTCGTGATTTGGAGCGAGAACCGAACCGAGCGGGCTTGCAGCAATGTGTGTCCCGAGGACACGAGATCGGCAATCACTCGCTCGACCATCTGTACGATCTGACGCGGCGCGCGCATTCCGAGCAGATACGGCAAGTCGTCGACGCGAACACTCGGATTCGAGCCCTGCTCGGCGTGCAGCCGAGGGGCTTCCGCGCGCCCGGCTACACCGTGAGCGACCGCCTACTCCGCACGCTGCGTGAAGCCGGCCTCTGCTACGACTCGTCCGTCTTCCCGTGCCCCGCATATCATGCGGCGAAGGCAGCGGCGCTACTGGGAATGAAGCTGCGCGGGCGCGCGTCGAATTCCGTTTTGGACCGCGCGCAGGTATTGCGCGCCCCCACCACCCCGTATCGAATCGGGGAGCCTTATTGGACGCGCGGCGCGGGGCTACTCGAGCTCCCCATCCAAGTGGTGGGTCCGCTGCGTCTACCGTTCATCGGAACGAGCCTGACGTTGCTGGGCCCGAGTGGAGCACGGTTACTCACTCGCGCTCTGCTCGGCGCGCCCTTCATCAATTTGGAATTACACGGCCTTGATTTTCTGGAGGCGCGCGACGTGCCCGAGCGACTGCTCGGCGTGCAGCCGGATTTGCGCGTGCCGGTGAAGCGCAAGCTTGCCGCATTGGGCGCGGTACTGGAGACGGTGCGCGCTCACGACTATGCATTCCTGCGCTTGGACGAGGCGGCTCAGGCGCTTGCCGGCGCGCCTTCGTAAGCGAGCTCGAGCGGCGGCTCGAAGCGGGACTCTCCGAGCGCAATACTCGCGTACTGCAATTCTTCAGTGCGCGGCGGATAATTCGGATGATTTCCATCGCTTCAGCGCGGGCGCGGCGATACTCGCCAGTGCTACGTTGCGCGCTCGATGCGAATCCTTGCTCTAGCTTTTTTCCTTTCGTCGTCCGCTGTGTTCCTCGGCTGCTCCGCTTCGGACGCGCCGGCTGGGAGCCCGAGCGGAGCCGCCGGGACCGCGCCGGGAATGTCGGCAGGCAGCGCTGGTAGCGCGGTGGCGGGCGCGAGCGGCAGCGGAGCCGCGGGCAGCGGCGCCAGCGCAGGTGGAGGCGCGGCCGGCAGCGCGAGTGCGGCGGGCGGGTCAGGCGGCGGCGCGGGCAGCGGCACCGCGGGCAGCGGCGCCGCCGGCGCGGCCGGCAACGGTACGGCGGGCTCGAAATCGAATGGCGACGGCACGCTCGGTAACGGCGATCAGTCCGGCACCGGCATGTCGAGCGAGCGCTACTACACGGCCACCGATATCAAGCGCAATGACCAGAGCTACGTGCTGATCACGAACGGCTGGGGCCCCGGCTTTCAGAGCCACACCATTTCTTGGAATGGCACCGCGTTCACGGTCGACAAGATGGCCGGCACGGCGGGCAGCGGTGGTCAGCCCGCGTCGTACCCCTCGGTGTTCTGCGGTCAGTATTCGGTGATGCAAAAGGGCGACTGCGGCCTACCAAAAGCCATCACCGAACTCACGAGTCTGAAGACCGGCTGGCGCTGGGCGCCGAACGGCAACGAGAACGGCAAGTACAACGCCGCGTACGACATCTGGGTCGGCGACGCCACGAAGTTCACGGGTTACCTCATGGTCTGGCTGCGCGACCCGCCCAGCTATCAGCCCGCGGGTTCCCCGAACGCCATGTACCAAGGCGTGACCGTCAAAAACGTGGACGGCACTTGGGACATCTGGAACGGCACCGTCAATAACCGACCGATCGTCAACTGGGTGCGTCACGAAGGCACGGACAGCCACGAGATCGAGTTCGATATACTCGACTTCGTGCGCGACGCAGAAATGCGCGGCTTGACCATCCCGGGCTCGACCCACGTGCGCGCCGTCGCAGTCGGCTTCGAGATCTGGGAGGGGCCGATCGAAGGCCTGCAAAGCCAAGACTTCTACGTGCACGTGAACTGAACGCGAGCGCTCGCTTTTGGCCACTACCCGTTGGCAGCGCCCGCGCGATACCCATCGAGCTTTCAGGACGGCCGATTCAGGCTGGCTTCTTGGCGTCTTCGACGCCCGCTTCCGTGAGCCGCCAGCCGACGCCACCGGGGATACCGAAGACCCGCTGAATCAAGCCGGCCACTTCTAGTTCGCGATGCGTGTCGGTGGTTGAGCCGACATCGAAATAATGTGTTTGGCGATCGGGATGGCCAGCGGCTGCGTAGCGCTCGGCAATGGCTCGAAACAGGGTCTTGGCTTGTTCGCTCACGCACTCAAAGATAGCGACTCCTTTGCGCGCCGCACCGCTCTCGTGCATGTTCACACGAGATTGGCTGGCGGGACGACGCTTTACGCCAGTCGCGGAAGGCGCGCTGCGTGTGTCGAAATCCGATGGGTGTCCATCTTCGCGCCCCTCAGCGTGCGCGGGTAAGCCAGCCGTCGAGCTCTTCATTGCTGAATGCGCCGTACTTTCGCAACACTTCGCGACCTTGAGCATCGAAGACGATCAACGTCGGCACGCTGCGCACCTCACCGAGCGTCGAGTTCCGCCCGAGCGTCGCCAGATCGGCAATGGCCACGGGATAGGATAGCTGCAGCGACGTTCGGAATACATCGGCGAGCGGGGCATACTTTGCGGCTTCGACCACGACTGCGGCCGCGTTGATCCGCGGAGTATGCGAGTGCAACGCCTGGTTCAGTTGTTTGGCGGCCAGCTGCGACGCAAGATCGAAGGTGGTCACGAACACGAGCGCCGTGACGCGACCACGCATGCCTTCGGCGCTGACCTCCTCACCCTCCGTGGTGCCGAACACGTAGCGTTGGACCTGGCCGCGCGTCTCCGAATCGCTTTCATCCTGTGGGGGCGGCTCGGCCACGCGCTGGCACGCCGCCGAGAGCAACAACAAGCCGAGCGCCGCGAACCGAATCACGTCGCCGAGGGCGGGCTAGAACCACTCAGATTCGGGCCAAACAGGTCGGCAAACACACGCAGCGCCTCGGGCAACTCCCGACCGCTCCGCTTGTGGGCGAGGACCGCGTGCGCCAAGTCGTCGATCAGGCTCTTTAGCGGCGTACGCTCGACCAACGCGCCGTCGATCCGCTCGCCATGTCGCGGCGCGTGCTTGCGATCGACGATGGGGTCATGGCGCACCCAACCGAAGCCGCGCTCGACCCGGAATGAGCACGCCAAAACCTGTACGAAATCCAGATAAAGTGGGGTGATCAACACGGCCACGTGCGAGCCGTCGGCGAGCCTACCGCACAGACCTTGAGCGGCCGAGCGGGGCGTGGCTGCCACATCCATCGGGCCAATCGCGTCCGTGATCCGCACCCGACGCTCGGGATCGGATTCGACAGCGAGCAATGGCGCATAGACTGCGATGCGCGGCACGTTGACGCGCAATGAGTCCTGCTCGAGCACGGTGAGCCAGCGATCGCGTGCGCCACCGTCCAACTCTCGGTAAGCAATCGCCGCGGCGAGCGCAGCTTCCGCGTCCGTCGCGAGCGCGCCCAACCATTCACACCACGCGTCGAGCACGCGCGGATCGGTGCGCCCCTCGAGCGGGAGCGGCAATGGCGTGCGCTCCGCCGGTGACGGCAGAACGGCAATCTGGGACGGCGCGAACGGCTCCGGCATCAAGCGCGGAAGCTAAAGCATCACGACCGGGCTCGCAACGCCAAGCGGCCCTCGTCACACGCATTCGTCAGTTAGGTAAAATTTCGGGGGCAAGGCTCGGGGGCTTTAGCACCCACTTGCGTCGAACTCGTCGAGCACACCGTCGAGCTCGAGCGCGAGATCACGCAAAACCACGTCTAACTCCAGCGAGCGCGACTCGGGCGCAACAATCGTCAGATCTCCACCGCGCTCGGCAAACATGGCGCACAGTCCCTCGCTCGCCTCGAAGATCCCCTTGACGTACACGACGTCCTCGTTCTTGACCGAAAGGCGCCGGACGATCAAACCGTCGTCGAGGAGTTCTACGAGTTGCAAGGGGCGGGAGCGTATCACGAAAGCTGCTATCCTGGTCCGCGATGGGTCTCCCAGATTTGCGCGCCAAAGTGTCCCTCGTGCCAGACGACGAAGAGAGCTACCTCGATCAGCCAATCGAACTCGATCTGTTCGAAGACGGCGGGAACGACGACCAAGAGGCGACGGACCTGGTCGTCGGTGAAGAGCTCGACATTCTCGGCGAAGGCACGGGCGACAATGAGCCGATCGAGCTGGATTTGGGCACCATCGTCGGCATCGATGACGCGCTCCGCGCCGCCGAAGACGACAACGACGCGGGCTTCGAGGTGGACCCCGCGGTGGGCCTCACCTTGCCCGACGCGCTCACTCCCGACGATGGCAGCGAGGGCCTCGAGGACGGCTCGATCACCGTCGACGAGAGCAAGTTCCCTGCGCTCGAGATGGATGATGGCTCCGAAGGCATCGCCGCGGAACGCGAGATCTCCCTCGGAACCGCGAGCGACGAGGCGCGCGTGCCAATGGCCGCGCTCCCCTGGCAAACCCTGCACCCCGTGACGCCGGTGGAGGCCTGCGCCTCATTGGCCGTGAGTACGGAGGCGGTGGTCGCGGGCAGCTCGGACTTGCTTTGGTTCCGGAGCGATTCACCCAAGCCGCTGCGCGTCGCGGTCGATGGCAACGCGCTCGCGGATTTGGTGCTGGTCGGCGCCGATCAAGACATCGCGCTGGCCTGCACCAAGAGCGGTCAGCTGTTCCGCCGAGCGCGCTTCGCCTCCCAGGCCGAGCAGCTCACGCGATTCAGGGAGCAACTGCGCTCACCCCAAGGTTCGCGCCCGCAGCTGTCGTTCGGCGGCGCACTGGGCGCTCGTCAGGGCCGTGTCCTGCTCTGGCTGCACGACGGCACTCTGTTGGAAGTGCTCGACGCTGGCGATCGTTTCCAGCGGCTCGAATTCGACGGCAAGGTCTTGGCAGTGGCTCGCGAGAGCACGGCCATCTTGCTGGGTTCTGGCCGTGGCCGCACGCTGCTCAGCCTGGATCAGGGCGCGGGTGAGAGCGTGCAGTTGAGCGGGGCGGCCCTCGCGCTGGCGCAAAGCGCAGCACCCTTGCTCGCGAGTGCCGGTGAAGCGCTCGCCTTGGCGGAACGCGGCCGCGCACTCGTGGTCTCTGCCGACGCGGGCAAAACATTCCGGCGGGTCGCCGGCAGCGCGAACACGACGGCAATTGCCGGAGCAGTTCTCGCCGGCGGTGCGCGCTTCTTCGTCGCCGTGTACCGCGAGACTAGCGATCAGAGCGACATCTTGCTGATCGACCCGGCACGCGGCGAGGCTGAATGCATCGCGCATTTGGATATCGCGGGCGAGCACTCACCCACGGATGCCATCGAGCGAGGCGAGTGGGCCAAGGTCTCGGCGCTCAGCTGGCACGCGCCGAGCGGGCGGCTGTGGGCTACCGGGGGTTTCGGCGTGCTCAGTTTTGGACCCAGCACTGCCGAGCAATCGCGCTGAATCAGCGCTGAGATTTTGGCCCTGATCCTGGGCTGGTGCTAGCGATGGTCGGCAGCTTGGCCATCGTCGTTCAAAAGTACGGCGGATCGTCGGTTGCAGATCCGGAGAAGATCCAGCAAGTCGCCCGCCATGTCGCGGCCACGCGCAGCGCCGGTTTGCAAGTGGTGGTGGTGGTCAGCGCGATGGGGAAGACCACCGAGAACCTGTTGGCTCTGGCGCGCAGGCTCGCCGCCGAACCGCCGCGACGAGAGCTGGACATGTTGGTCAGCACGGGCGAGCGCGTGACCATGGCCCTGCTGTCGATGGCGCTCACGACCCTCGGCATCGATGCGGTCAGCTTCACCGGATCGCAATCCGGGATCATCACGAACGATCGTCATTTCGACGCCGAGATCGTCGAAGTGCGTCCGCAGCGGATCTGGGACGAGCTGGGACGCGGGCGGGTCGTGATCGTCGCTGGCTATCAGGGGATGAGTGTCGGACGCGAGATCACGACCTTGGGCCGAGGCGGCTCCGACACCACGGCGGTGGCGCTCACCGCCGCGCTGGGCGCAGAGCACTGTGAGATTTACAGCGATGTCGACGGCATCTACAGCGCCGATCCGCGCTCGGTCGTGGATGCCCGGCACCTGCCGACCATCGACTACGAAACGATGCAGGAAATGGCCGAATCCGGCGCGAAGGTGTTGAATGCGCGGGCGGTGGACTGGGCCAAGCGCCATCAGGTCGTGATCCATGCGCGGAAGACCGCGGATTTTGCCGAACAGGGCGCGGGACGCGAGACCCGCGTCGAGGCACGCTCGGCAGAGCGTGCAGCCATCGTCGTGGATTGCAAGTTGGCCTGGCTCAACGCGCCTCAGGCCGCGTGTGCCAATTTGCTCTCGGTGGTGACCGCGGCGGGGATCCCGGTGCGCGACGCTTGGCTGGATGGTCAAACGAATCTCTTGTTGTCTTTGACCAGCGTGCCCGAGTTCGGGGCGACCGCGGAGCTCTTGCGCGCCGCAGGGGCTAGCTGCGTGCGCACCGATGTCGCCGCGGTGAGCGCGGTGGCGGTCGGCGTCGGCCGACTACCGGATGTGCTCTCGCGCGCGCTCGGCTGCGTGCCGGGCTCGGCGCTCGGCATCTCGCTGTCGCCGCTGCGCTTGTGCGCGGTCTTGCCTGCACGAGATGCAGCCGAACTCGAGCGCGCGTGGCACGCGCTCTTCAGCTAGCTCTTGCGACTTTGCGCGCGGGCCGCGAGCGCTGCCTCGGCAGCCACGACGCGGTAGCGCTCGGCGATCCGCGCGTCACGCGGCGCCACCCGGAGTGCCACTGCCAAGTGCCGCTCGGCGGCCAACACGTCGCGCTCGACGTCGTACTCGAACTGGGCGGCATCGACGAGGAATTGCGCCGCGTTCGGTGGCGGCTCCGGGCTCAGCTCGATCGCCTCGCGCATTCGCCCAAAGCACAGCGAAGCCCCAGCAATATCGCCCAAATCGGCGCGCCAGCGCGCCTCCAAGCGGCGCGCCTCCACATAGCGGGGCGAGGCCGCGGAAACCTGACGCGCGCGAGCGATGGCTTGCGGCAGATCTTTCAAGTCCGAGGCCAGCACCATGGCCAAGTCGATGAGCGCGTCCGCGTCCGGCTGCCCACCGCGTTCGGACAGCGCGACCGCACGCGCCAGGAGCGTCGTGGCACGCTCGCGTTGCCCACTTTCGAGCAAGGCACGCGCCAGGCCGGCCGTGGCGCGGGCGTCGTCCGGCGCGTAGCGCAGCGCGCGTTCGAAGCAGCGGCGTGCTTCGCGCACGAAGCCCGCGGCGAAGAAGGCGCGCGCGGCGTGCAAGTTGCCCTCGTGCTTGCCCCGCGCGCCCGCGGTCATGGCTTCGAGATGTTCAGCGTCCGCCAGAGCACCCGCGCTGTCGCCATGACCCAGGCGCGCAGCAAAGCGCCGCGTGCGCGGCAATTCTAGCCCCGGCGACAGCGAAACCGCACGGTCCAAGGCGTTGCGTCGTTCGAGAGCGGAGGTATCGCGCTCTGCGCAGCGACACCACATGAGTGCGGCCAATGGAGCGTACTGCTCGAGCCCGGCCGCTTCACTCAGAGCCTGTCGCGCGCCGTCGAAGTCACCCACCCGCCAGAGCAGCTCTGCCCCGGTGATGCCAGCGCGCGTGGCCGGCAAACTCTCGATCACCATGCCCAGCGCCGCCTCGGCGCGCTCGGGCACTTGCAGATCGATGTCTGCGATCAAACGCACGAGCTCCGGGTGCCGGGGGGCCTGCTCCAACGCCAGCAAATATCCCGCTCGGGCTTCATCCGTGCCACCGCGGGCGAGAGCGTCGTCTGCGCTGCTGACCAAGCGCGCGAGTTCCAGCGCGCGCGTCCCGAGCGGCGTGGGCTCGCCCGGGATGAACGTCGCGTCGAGCTCGACTTGCAATTCATCGCCCTCGACGCTCAGCGCGCCGAAGCGCACGCTTCGAGCGGAGGGCGCCCGCGCCCCCACCGCCGGGAGCAGCACGCGAGCCAACGTGGCTCCCGCGTCGCGGATCGAAATCACACGGCCAGCGCGCACCGCCAAGCCGCCGAACACGGCGTCCAGCGCGCGCAGCGCAAAGCCGAGTGCCGCTCCCGGTAGCCCGACGCCACGAGCGTCGCTGACCACGAAGCGCGCGTGACGCTCTTCGGGAACCCATAGCAAGTCGAAGGCCAAGGCCCGCCCCTGCCCGACCAGCCCCACCCCAATGCCCTGCGGGCGGGCAAACACCGCCACCGGCCGCACCAAAGTCCCGAGCACGTCACCCAACCGGCTCTCGAAGTGACGAGCCAGGCGAGTCAGCGTGCTTCTCAGTACCGCGCGCTCGAGTTCACCACGCCGATGGCGGAAGTGTGGCACGCCGCCGCTCAGGTCGAGCGGGAACTTCAAGTTGGGGAGCGTGATCGACAGACGTGTAACGTCGATCGGCCCGAGCTCGATCGGCTCGTACAGCTCTATCCCGAGCACGCCACGGGTCACCGTCAGCCGCAGCGGAACCCGCTGCTCGTCGCCCAATGCGAACGCGGGCCCACGGACGGGCTCACCGACCGCGGCCGCTGCCGGCGCCAACGGCGGAGCGCTGGACGAATTCCGAGACGGACCCAAGGTCCCGCGATCGTACCAGCCTGTCGCCCTGGGCGGGCAATTTCACGCTGGAAAAAGCGGTATGGGCGGCAAAAGTGCCGCCCGCACCCGAAACCGGCTCAGACGTCCCCGGATTTGTCGCCCTTGTCGCGCTTGGCCTTCATTCGCTTCAATAACTCGTCGAAGCCCTTCTTCTCGATCACTTTGCGGAACTGATTGCGGTAGTTCCGGGCCAGGCTGGAGCCCTCCGTCACGATGTCCGCGATCAGCCACTTGCCCTCGACTTGGTGGACCACGTAGTCGATGCTGACCGGCTCCTCGCGCGCGTTCTTCTTGTTGTGGGCGACGGTGCGCACGACTTTGCCCGCGTCACCGTCCTGCTCACCCTTGTAATCGATGTCATACCCGAGAGTATTTTTGATGTTGCGCCGGTAGGCGTTGCGCACCAAATCTCTGAGCAGCGCGGTAAACTCGGCGCGTTCGGCGGGCGTACGCTGCTCCCAAGAGTCCTTCAAGGTCGTCTTGGCGAGGCCGTCGTAATCGAAAACCGCGTCGAACGCGGCATCCAACTTCTTCTGATCGTCGGCCGACTTGGCTTTGGTGACTAGCTCGGTTAGCTCGACATGCTTGCCCTTCACGAAGTTCTCCGCTTCCGCGCCGAAGGCCGGCAACGAGAGCGAAAGGGCCAGCGCCAAGGAGGCAAGGACGGGAACTTTGCGGCGGATGTTGATCATGGTTGGTCTCGATTCGGTTACCTATCTGCGTTCTCTGCCAGTTATACGCAAGGGGGGTGCCAAAGCTTCTCGATGCCCTTACTATCAGCGCAAGACTCGATAAACACACGACAAAATGCGCATTCTCGCGTACAGTCACGATTCGAACAGGCCCCTTGGTGCGCGCGTGTGGCAAACGCGGCCCATGACCTGGGGTTTACGGCGCTTGCCGCGCTCAGTCTGCAGGCGGGGGCTGGGAGGCCCTAGGGGCGCCCAAGTTGACGCGAAATGTCGCACCGCGACCGCGGCTGCTGTCGACCTCGATCGAAAAGGAGTGTTCGTCCGCGATCCGCTTGACCACTGCGAGGCCCATGCCGGTGCCTTGCGAGCGCGTGGTGAAGAAGGCGTCGAATAGTCGCTCCCGCGCGGCTTCGTCGATGCCCACGCCGCCATCGGAGACCCGCAGCCAGGTATTTTTGCCGATGATCTCGACCGCGACTTCCACGCTGTCGCCGGGGCTACTGGCTTGCACCGCGTTCCGTACCAGGTTCCAAATCATTTGTCGGAGCTGCGCGCCATCTGCCCAGATCGGTGCATTGTCGAGCCCCGAGTAGACGACCTCTACGTCCGACACGGCGCGGCCGCTGCGCGCGGTCAACGCCACGACCTCGCGAGCGACACGCGCCGCGTCGATACTGGCGAACATCGGCTTCTTGGGCTTGGACAGGTCGACCATATCGGTGACCAGATCGTTCAAGCGCCCGGTTTCGCGCTGAATGATGTCGCACAAGCGCTGGTCTTCGTCGGACAGGCCGGTCGCGGTACGCAGCAGTTGAATCGAACCTGCGATCGAGCCCAGCGGATTGCGAATCTCGTGCGCGAGGCCGGCGGCGAGACGGCCCAGCCCCGCCATGCGCTCGGCTTGATCGGCGCGCGCGGTCGCCAGCGCGAGCTCCCCGCCCGTCCAACGCAGGCGATCGGCCAAGGTGCCCGCAAGCAGAGCCACCACGATCAGCACCAGCAAGTTCACCAGCAAGTAGAAGGTGAGCTCGTCGGTCGACAGACGATAAATCGACGCGGGCTGATCGCGCGGCGCAGACAGTAATCCGCGCTGCAGCGCGAACACCAAACTGCCGTACGACAGCGCGCCGGAGAGCGCGGCCAAGAACGCGCCGCGCAGCCCGAGTAGGCTCGCCCCAACCAAGCACGACAAACCGTAAAACGAAGTCGCGCCGCTGGAAGCGCCGCCCGTCAAATAAGCGACGACCGTCCAGGTGAGCTGATCGAGCACCAACTGCGCCTCGGCCAAGCGCTCCAGGTGCCGGCCTTTGCGCAGCAAGGCGGCGTAAATACCCGTCAGCGCGAAGGACAGCCCAAATGTCTGCAGGGCCACCCGCAACGTGAACGATTCGAAGCCGAACTTGCCACGCAAATAGAAGACGCCGACCAGCACCAAGGACAGTGACAGGAGCAGCAAACGGGCCGCGGTCAAGCCTGCCAGCCGCCGCGCGAGCGGGGCCGAGCTCAGGATTTCCGGGATACCGAGTTGAAGACGCATGGCTTCGCGCGCGCTCCTCGCGCGGCTCTGCTCAATCCGACTTGATGTTGCCGGCGAGCGAGAATACCGGCAAATACATGGCAATCAACACGACCCCGACCATGCCGCCGACACCGACCATCATCACGGGTTCGAGTGCGGCGGTCAGCGCGCCGACCGCTACGTCCGTCTCTTCTTCGTAGAAATCGGCGATCTTGTTGAGCATCTGATCGAGGGCACCGGTTTGCTCACCGACCGCGATCATCTGCACGACCATGTCTGGGAAGACCTTCGTCTCGGTCAGCGGCTCGGCCATGTTCTTGCCCTCGCTGATACTTTGACGGACGTGCATCACGGCGGCTTGGATCACGACGTTGCCAGAGGTCACTGCGCAGATCTCGAGCGCGTCCAAGATCGGCACACCGGACTGCAACAGGGTGCCGAGGGTGCGGGTAAAGCGCGCGACCGCAATTTTGCGCAGCACGGGACCCATGACCGGCAGCTTCAGGATCGTGCGATGTACGAAGGTCTTCCCCCCCGGAGTGCGGTTCATGTAGCCGAAGCCCACGACCAGCAACACCACGGTGACGGCGATGAACGGGAAATAGCTGATGAAGTTGTGCGAGATGGCGACCATGACTTGCGTGAGCCAGGGCAACTGCGCCTTGCCACCACCGAGATCCTTGAACATGCCTTCGAACGACGGGATCACGAACGTAAGCAGCACCGTCATCACCAAGGCGGCGATCACGACCACGACCGACGGATAGACCAACGCGCCGCGCACCTGGCGGATGAGCTTTTGACGCTTCTCCAGATAGACGGAGAGCCGGCTCATGATGCCGTCCAAGATACCGCCGACTTCGCCGGCGTGTACCAGATTGGTGAACAACTCGTCGAACACCTTGGGATGCCGCTTGAGGGCCTCACTGAAAGTGGCGCCTTGTTCGACGGCGCTGCGCACGTCCTTCAAAATCGCACCGAACGCGGCGTTGGTTTGCTGCGAGCCCAAGATCTCCAAGCACTGCACGAGGGGCAGCCCGGCATCGATCATGGTGGCGAACAAGCGCGTGAAGGTGACGAGATCTTTGGTGCTGACCGAGCCCGAGCCGAACTTGATTTCGCTCAGTCGGCTCTTCTTTTTGACTTTGACTGGCGCGAGTTGCTGCTGACGAAGACGCGTGTTCACCGCTTCTTCGTTCTCAGCCTCCATGACACCCTTGCGGACCTCGCCGGTCCGACCACGGGCTTCCCAAGTAAACTCGGCCATCGCTTCTCGCCTTCCAATCCGTTTACGGCAGCTTCACAATACCGGTGCCGCACCCAGATGCCAAAATGCTTCGATCTTCGTGATTCCTTCCGCTGACATGATCCCACATTCACGCCTCCGAGAAATTGCGCGAAAGTTCGTGATTCTGCCGGAAGTAGCCCCCGCCGCGGTGGTGGCCACGGGTTGGCCCGGTCCGGCCGGCTTCGAGTTCGCACACGGCGCGGCTTTCAAGGATGAAAGCCGCGGCTCGGACGAGCAGGCGTATTTCGACCTGGCCTCGCTCACCAAGCCCTTCATGGCGGCGACCGTCGCACGGCTCGTCCAGCAGGGCAGGCTGAACTTCGACACCCGACTTCGTGATCTACTTCCAGAAGCGGCGGGTTCGGCGACGGGTGCCAGCAGCATCGAGCTGTTACTCGCGCATCGGGCGGGGCTGGAGGCGCACCGCACGTTGTTTGCACCATTGCTCGGTGGCCTGCCCTTCGATCGGGCCGCAGCAATTCGAGAGGCCGTGCACGGCCGCCGGCCCGAGTGCGCGGCTCCGCCTCCGGCTGGCGGACACCCGCCCGTGTACAGCGATCTCGGCTTCGCCTTGGTCGGCTTGGCTGTCGAGCGCCTCGAGCAGCTGCCGCTCGATCAGCTCGTCGATCGAGAGGTCTGTGCGCCGCTCGGTCTTCCGGTAGGCTCGGCGCGCATTCTTCGCGCGCGTGACGGCGGCTTCATCGCGCGCTGCATGCCCACCGAAACCGTGCCTTTTCGCGGCGGGCAGGTACACGGCATCGTGCACGACGAAAACGCCTGGGCCCTGTCCGGGCATGGCTTGTCCGGCCACGCGGGCTTGTTCGGAACCGCGGCCGGCGTGGCACGCTTCGGCGCGGCACTGCTAGACGCCAAACGCGGACGTTCGGCTTGGCTCGAACCGAAGAGCCTCGCCCCGCTGCTCGAGGAGCGCCCAGGCGGTACACTGCGGGCGGGCTTCGACGGAAAATCGGCCGACCAGTCCTCGGCCGGGACGCTCATTGGCGAACGCAGTTTTGGCCACCTGGGGTTTACCGGCACCAGCTTTTGGTGCGACCCGGACGCCGACCGGGTATTGGTTTTGCTCACGAATCGGGTCTGCCCTACCCGGAACAATCCACGAATTCGTGCCGCCCGGCCCGCCATAAATGACGCTCTGTACGATTTCCGTCCCTGAAATGCGGCGGTCGCCCACGAGGGCACTTTTAACCCACGCAGAACCATGACAAATTTAGCGACGGCCTTGCGCGGGTAGAGCCGATTCCAAGACGAAACAACTGCGACGAGGCATGTAGGCGCACCGATGTGGAAGCTGACGATCGAGGACGACCAGGCGAGCAAGACCGTCGTCCACCTCGTTCGCGACGATTACACGATCGGGCGCGCGGAGGAGAACACCGTTCGCCTGACCGAGCGCAACATCTCGCGCCGTCACGCGCGACTCACCAAGCCGGGTGAGCGTTGGTTGCTGCTCGACCTCACGAGTTACAACGGTTGCTTCGTGAACGGTCAGCGCGTCAGCGAAAAGCACGAGATCGTCCATGGCGATTTGGTGCAGCTCGGCGACTACCGTCTACAGGTTCTCGACGATTCGATCCTCGACCCGGTCACCTTCGACAAAGCCGTGACCATGCCCGCAGCGCCACGCAGTCAGGCGTTGCTGGGCCAGCCCGATCGCTTGGTGATGGTGGTCGGGCCGACCGTGGGTGCCGAGTTCCCACTCACCCAAGACCGACCCCTGGTCGTCGGTCGCGGTGAAGAGTGTGATGTATCGATCAATCACCCTTCGGTGAGCCGCGTTCATGCCGAAATCCAACCGCTCGGCGACGGCCGCTACGAGATTGTCGATCGCGAAAGCGCCAACGGCGTCCGCGTAAACGGGGTCGAGCTACCGCGTACACTGCTCGATGCGCGCGACGCAATCGAGCTCGGCGACGTGATCTTGAAGTTCATTCCGGCCGGAGACATCTACGTGCCCGGAGCCGACGAGAGCCAGCAAGCCAGCGCGCTCACCCTTGGTGGAGCGGCCCTTGCCTCGCAACCGAGCGCCGCCGCCGGGCTGGGCGGCCTTTCGCACGGCGTGAAGTTTGCCGCGATCGGCGGGGTGGCGGCGATCGTCGTGGCTCTGGCGTTGGTCATCGCGACGCGCAGCGGCACACCCGAGCCAGAGATCGCTGCCGGCAACACGGAAGCCGTCGACTCCGCCATGCGCAGCCTGCTCGAGGCCAAGGCTTTGCTCGACAAGGGCGAGATCGAAGCAGCAGTGCGCAAGACGGCGGAAATCCCCGCCACCAGCAACGCCCGCAAGACGGCGGACTACCGTCAGATCCAGGGCGCCTGGGCCGACTCGCTCTTCGCCAAGGCCGCCGCCAGCCAGGATCTCGCGCAGAAACGCGCACTCTTGGACCAAATCGCGCGGGCCACCAACGTCGATTCGGTGCGCCGTAAGCGAGCCGCCAACGACTTGACCGCCCTCGACGCAGAGTCGGTGGACGTGAGGGATCTCCCGAGCGCGCCCAAGAAACAAGCGCCGCGTCCGCCCCCCAGTGCCACGGAAGATACGGCGCTCGAAGACCCCAAGGCGCTCGCCGCGAAAACGGCGGGGCCGACCCTGGTGCGCAAGAACCCGTTCGAAGACGAGACCGCGCCCAGCAGCGCCCAAGATGCCGATCGCAGCAAGCTGCTCCAAGCCAAAGCCACGTTGCAGCAAAAGGTGCGCAGCGGTCAGGCTTCGGATCGCGATTTGAAAATGCTGCGCGCGGTCTGCAAACAGTTGGCGGATGCCTCCTGTAGCAACTGAGCCAGCGCGTCGTTCGAGCTCCTGGTTTGGTCTCGAGCCGTTCACGTCTCGCGCCTGCATCGCCGTCTGCACCGTGCTCGGGCTCGGCCTCGTAGTCGAGCACGTGCCTTTTTTCAGCGCGCTGCGCATCCTGCACCCGCTTCCGCACGACGAGGCTCCGGCACGCACGCGTCTGGAGCCCGCGCCCGCGATCGGCGAAGCCAAGATCACGAGCGCCACGGAGACTCGGGGCGAGCTCTCACAGCCTGATTCGGCCGCGCTGAAGGCGGCCCAAGGGGCGCTCGCCGCGCCGCAGCAAGCGGGCGACGTCGCGCTGCCGGCAATCGACGCGGCCGAGCCGCCGCTGCCACTCGCCGATCCGGGCGGGCAGGCGCTGAACGGGTTCTTCCGCGCGCTGACTCGAACCGCGCACAAGCAAGCGCAAGCAGTGACGCGCATTGCACACTTCGGTGATTCGATTGTCGTGAGCGACTTGGTGTCAGGCACGCTGCGCCGCAAGCTGCAGGCCGAGTTCGGCGACGCGGGGCACGGGTTCATGTTGATCGCCAACGCCTGGCCGGCCTACTTCCACAACGACGTGTCGCGCTTCGCGACCGCGGGTTGGAGCGTCAGCCGAATCGTGGGACCGTACGCGGAGGACGGCTTGTACGGGCTCGGCGGTGTCTCCTTCAAGGCGGAGCGCAACACCGTGGCGCGCTTCGGCACCGCCAAGACCGGGCAATACGGAAAGCGGGTCTCACGCTTCGTGCTGGATTATCTGGAGGATCCGAACGGCGGCACTCTGCAAGTCAGCGTCGACGGAGTGGCGAAGGCCACCATCGACACGCGTGGCCCGCTCAAGAGATCCGCCCATTTTTCGCTCGACGTGCCGGACGGTGAGCATGAGTTCGAGCTCTACACCAAGACCGGCGTGACGCGCGCCTTCGGCGTCGTGCTCGAGCGCGACACTCCGGGGGTGGTGGTGGACGCGATCGGCGTGCAGGGCGCGCGCATCCGCTTCTTGGACAAGGAGGACGACGCACATTGGGCCGAGCAGCTCGGCTGGCGCAAACCCGATCTGTTGATTTACGAGTTCGGCGCCAATGAGAGCGGCGACGGCTTTCTGTATTCGATGGTCGACTATCACCGCACGATGAAAGAGGTGATAGCTCAAGGGCAGCGCGCGCTGCCCGAATCCAGCTGCTTGGTGATCGGCGCCATGGATCGCGCCGCCAAAGTTGGAGACGAGATCGTGAGCATGCGCGTCATCCCCTCGATCGTCGAAGAACAGCGCCGCGCCGCGGCCGAGCTCGGCTGCGCGTTCTTCGACACCTACACCGCGATGGGCGGCGCGCACTCCATGCCCACCTGGGTACGCCGTGGCCTCGGCCAAGCCGATCTCACCCACCCCACTGCCATCGGCTCCGAGGTCATCGGCAATTGGGTTTTCCGAGCGCTGATGAAATCCTACAACGCACATCTCGCACCTTCCCCGCGCTAAGGCTCGATCGGCTGCGGCGAAAACATTTCGACACTCAGCTATTTCTCGGAGCGGCCGTTTGGTTGACGGAACGCGTGCGATTTTCCCTGGTCACAGCCTCGTCTGTAGCGCGCATCATTCATTTCCAAGGTTTACGATGCGCTCCCTGAGTTCGTTGTGCGCGACGCTGGTGCTCACGGCACTAGCTGCTTGCGCCGATCCCCCAAAACAAAAGACCGACACTGGCCCGAACGATCAGAGCGCCGGCGCTAGCGGCGCCGCAGGTGAAAGCGACGGCGCTTCCGGTGCGACCGGAATCGAGCTGAATGGCTCCCCGCAGCACTATCGGGTCGTGCGCCTCACCAACGGGCAGTGGGCTCAAAGCGTGCAGGACATTTTGCACCTGGCTGATCCGTCGGGACTAGAAGCGAGCTTCCAAAGCCCCGTCGCGGGAACGACCGACTTCTCCAACAACGAGCTGCTCCTCGACGTCAACCAACGGTCTTGGGCAGACTTCCAAAGCGCGGCGGAGAGCTTGGCCGATCAAGTGACCAGCTCGCCGAGTGCGCTCGCCAATGTTTACCCCGGCACGGATTCGTCGGGTTTCATTCGAACCATGGGGCGCCGCGCGTATCGGAGGCCGCTCACCAACGCCGAGACCAGCGCGTACAACGCGCTGTTCAAGTCCGGAAGCGCCATGCCGGGCGACAAGAGTGCGTTCGCCAAAGGCGCGGCCTTGGTCATCCGCGCGCTGCTGCAATCTCCGAATTTCTTGTACCGCACCGAGTTTTCGCCGAGTGGCGAGCCGCTCAGCGGCTACGAGGTCGCGGCCAAGCTCTCCCTTTGGCTACGCGGAACCACCCCGAGCGACGAGCTCTTGGATATGGCGCCCAACTTGACCACGGCCGATGCCGCGGCCGAGATCGCGAGCGAGATGTTGGACGAGCCCGCCGCCGTCACGGTGATGCGCCAATTCCACGGCGAGCTCTTGCACTTTGCGCGCTTGGGCACGATCAGCAAGGTCGGGGTCTCGAACTATCGCAGCTCTCTGAACGCCGAATACGAAGAGAGCTCGTACCTCTTCTTCGACAAGATTTTCAACGAAGGCCTGGGCGTGAAGGACATCTTGACCTCGACCTATGGCTTCGTGGGTCCCGGGATGGCCAAGCTATATGGGATTCGCCAAACCGGCAGCGGCCTGATTGAGCAGGATTTGGGCCCCGAGCGCGTCGGTTACTTCTCGCAGCTGCCGTTTTTGACGCTGAACGGGCTCAATGGCGATCCAGACCCGATCCATCGCGGGGCCAGCATCAACCTCGACGTCTTGTGCGCGTCGCTCGGGCCTCCCGCAGCGGCGCTTCCCCCCATTCCACCCTTGGAGCAGAACCAAACCAATCGCCAACGCATCACTCTGCTCACGACTGGCTGCGGTGGCACGTGCCACCACGATCTGATCAACCCCGTCGGCTTCGCGTTCGAACATTTCGATGGCATGGGGCAATACCGCGACACCGAGAACGATGGCCTGACCATCGACAGCAGCGGCAGCTACCGCTTCACGGACGGCTCGAAGAAATTTGCCGACGCGGGTGAACTGATGCGCGCCATGGCCGAGAGTCAGCAGGCGCACCTCTGCTACGCCAAGAAGCTGGCCAGTTTCAGCTTGCAACGTGACATCGTGGAGGCTGATCTGCCGCTCGTCAGCGCCCTTTCCGCGATTAGCCGCGCCGAAGATGGATCGGTCAAGCGAGTGTTGACCGAACTGGTGAAGAACGACGCATTTCGAACTCACGACGAAGGTGCACAGTGAAATTCAATCCCTTTTCCGCGCCACGTCGAACCATGCTGAACCGGCGCGCGTTCCTGCGCGCGGGCGCGATCGCGGTTGGTCTGCCGTTCTTGGAGGGTCTGCCCGAGCGCTCGGCTTGGGCGGCCGACGCGGCGCCGGTTTTCAGCCTCTTCATCGTCGCGGCCTGCGGCGTGGTCGGAAGTCGGTTCTTCCCGGACGAAACGGGTCCACTCAGCGTCGACTCGTTGGCTGGGCTCACGGACAAGGCGACCAGCGTGCTCGCGCCGCATGCAGACCGGCTTTTGTTCGTAAAAAACATCAATTTCCCGATGCCCGGCCCCACCAATTGTGGGCATTCCCAGGGCTTGTGTCAGGCGCTGACGGCAGCTCCCGCGGGCGGCGGCGGTGGCACGGCTTACTCCAACGGGATGTCCGCGGACATGGTGATCGCCCAAGCGGTCAACGACGCGGGCACTGACCCACTCACGCTTTACGCCGGCAACCGCAGGAACGGCTACATCGCCGAGCGCATCTCCTTCAAGGGCGCAGGTGCGGGGCAGGTTCGCTCCGCAGACGACAACCCGTACACGCTGTACTCGAGGTTGATCGGCCTCACGTCGAAGGACGGCACGACCACACCCGACGCCACGGATGCCGCAGCGGCGCTCCTCAGTAGCCGGAAGAGCGTCAATGATCTGGTGCGGGGCGAGCTAAAACAGATGCTGTCATTGTCCGCACTGAGTGCCGCCGACAAGCAGCGCCTGGAGCAACATTTCGACTCCATCCGCGACGCCGAGATCAAGATGAACAACATGAGCTTGGCCTGTACGCAGGACGGCCTCGCGGTTAGCCAGCTGGAGGCGTACAAGACCGGCTTCGCCTTCCGGATGGACGGCATGATCGAGGACGTCGCCAAGTTGCACTTGGAGCTCGTAGCCTTGGCTTTTGCCTGCAATTTCAATCGCGTCGCGACGCTGCAACACGGCGACGGAACGGACGCGACCAAGTACGCCGTGCCCTCGAACGCGGGACTCAACTGGCCGTTTCACCACATCAGCCACCGCGTGCAGTCGGACTCCGCGATCGGCAGCAACCAGACCGCCGAAGACGCCCACGCCGAGATCGACGTCGTGCGCATGCAGACGCTGCTGCACGGACTCGATCAGTTCGAGGAGCGTGGTCTATTGGACAAGTCCATGATCATGTGGACGAACCACATCGCGGACGGCCCGACGCACAGCTTCAAGAACGTGCCCACGATCATCGCGGGCAACGCGGGCGGCTACCTCAAGCAAGGCGCGTACGTGGATGCCGGCAACGTGACGAACAATCGCCTGTTCAACACGCTGATCACGGCTGCCGTTCGCGACAAGACCGATTGGTCGACGAACTTCGGAGACGGCAGCGGTTCGGGCGGTATCGACGAGCTCTTGGCCTGAAAAGACCGGGCTAGTGCCGGCTGGCCGTGTAGCCCGCGAGTAGCTCATCGGCAATACTGCTCGCCATCGACTCGTAGCCCTTGACCGACAAGTGCAGGCGATCGCCACGCGCCAACGGGGGGGTCTGGCGCGCCCAGCGCGAGTAGCCGCCGGCGCCGCCCATGATTTGCAACTGACTCACGAAGCCGCAGCCGAGCTCGGTCGCGACCGAGCGCTGCAGCGCGTCGAGTTCCGTGACGCGCGGTTCGGACCCGCCGGCCACCGCAACGGCATCGGGCGGGCCGACAATCAGGCAATCCGCGGCGGGCGCGGCGAGCCGCACGCGGGCCAACAAATCCCGGTATTGAGCGCGATACTTCTCGATCTTGTCGGCATCGAACGCTTCATTGGTGCCAAATGCCAAGGCCACGAGCGACGGCGCACGCGCCCGCAGCGCGGCCTCGAAGGACGTCTCGCTCCAGGCCAGCGCAGTCGCTAGCCGCGCGCCATCGATGCCCACCGCATCGAGCACGATCCCAGGTTCGGAGCCTTCGACGATCAGCCCGTAGAAGCGAGGACTACCAGCGAGCGTGAGCAGTTCGAGCTTGTCGCTGCTCGAGCTGTCCAAGGCCAAGCTGGCAAACCCCGCCCCCGGCAACTGCGGAATTTGGCTCGCGGTCGTCACCACTTGCGAAACTCCGCCCAGAGTGATGCGAAAGCTCGCGCCTTCCTGGAGCGAAAACCAGACTTGCCAGTGCGCGCGCCCGCGCGCCGACCCCGGGCTCAACTCGAACGAGGCTTGCGCGGGTCCGCCCTCCGGCGCGGCCCGCATGCCTCCGAGCCCGAACACGCCATCGTCGAACAGCGTTCGTCGCGGCGGAGGTACCGGCTCGATCTTCCAAGGACCGTCACACGACCACCGAACCTGCGTGTGTCGATAAGGCTTGAGCCCTACCCGTACGAACCCCGGCCCTCCCACGCCGAACTGCTTCTCGAGCCGAGACCGCAAGGCTCCCGTCAAATAGTCGGCTGCCACGTGCGAATCCCCCAGCCAAACGATGCGCACCATCTCCCGCCGGGTCCCTGCCTCCAACGCCGCCAGATCCCGAAAAAATCTAGCCATCACGCCCGTGCCCGTGCCCGTGCCCGTGCCCGTGCCCGTGCCCGTGCCCGTGCCCGTGCCCGTGCCCGTGCCTCCCGCTCCGGCTCCCGCCTCAGCTTCCTTCCCCACTAGCCCGGCTCCCCCACCCGTGGCTGCCGCACTCAACACCAACGGAGTAATCGGTCCGTGCTCCAGCGTCCCTCGACTGCCACACGTTACCGCAATCAGTGCCGCGATCGCCGACAGGCCAACGCCCAACGCGCGCTCCACCTGCGCTCGCAGTCGTTCACTCATCTGCTTCCGCCGTCGCCGCCGCTTCCAACGGTTCTACTTCGTGCGCCGCGGCTCCCGCGCGTGCACGCTCCAGCAGGGTATTCAAGTAGCTTGCCACTGGCGGGCAGTGGATGCCGCCTTCGCGCAGGAAGTGATCGGCGTTTTTCGAGTCGAACGACGGACTGCCGACGAACAGATCGATCAAGCCACGTGCGCCTTGCGTCAACATGCGCAGGCCGGGCTTGGCCGCCAAACCCCGCGTAAATGCACCGGGATTGAAGTTCTCCGCCAAGTGCTTGCCACACGCCTCGGCCGCCAACTGTAGAAATTCTTTCAATGTCGGCGGCTCTGGATCCACCAAATGGTAGCGCTTACCGTATGCCTCGGGGCGCGTGCCGAGGAAGTGCGCCGCGCGCACCACGAAATCGATCGGGACCACTTGCACCGGCGCCTCCGGTCGATGTGGAACGGGCACGACGAGCTCGCGCGGACCGCGGTCGACGAACGCCAGCCACGGATACGGGAACCCCGGGTTGTCGATGTCACCGGTTTGCGAGTCGCCCACGATTTGCGCGGGGCGCAGCACGATTTGCGGCAATTGAGCGTGCCGCGCGCACATCGCTTCGACGGTGGCCAAGGATTCGTCCAGGCGCCGACGAAAGGTCTGCCCGCAGCGCAGCTCCTCTTCTGCAATCGACCCAGTGCGCGTGCCGCACACCGTCACGCTCGAAAGCACGATCAAACCGCGCAAATCCCGCGTTGCCAGCGCGAACTCCAGCACCTCTCGCGCGCACGCGACGTTGTGCGCAGCGGCCTCGGTACGCCGCTTGGCCTCGAGCACGGAGGCGAAGTGATAAACACGCTGCACGCTGCTGGCGAGCGCGAGGTATTCGGCGCCACTCAGACCGAAGTCGAGCGCAGCCGGATCACCAATGATCTCACGCACACGCGCGCGCTCCGCAGGCTCGAGTCGAGCTAGACACTCGGCGCTGCGTTCGCGGTCGCTCGCACGGCAGAGCAGCACGACGTTGACCTCTGGCTCGACCGCCAGCAAGTGGAGCGCCAGCTTGCGAGCATGAAAACCGGGAAAACCGGTCACGAGCAGGGTTTCGTCGGCGAACGTCACGTCAATGTCCGAGCGCGCCCGACAGCGCGAGGTCGAGCGCGGGTTTGGTGATCTCGACGCGCAGCGCGGCGCCATGCTCGCGTTTGCCGATCGAGAGGACCACGGGCGCGGGAATCGCTGCCGGCGCGCCACTGCCCGCGAACGGGACGCGTGCATCGAGGTAGGCAAAAAGCGCTGCTCGCTCGCCAATGCGCTGCACCGAGTCGGCGATCCCTGCCTTGTCGCCCAAGCTGTCGTGTTCGGCGCGGGCGCTCTGCACCACGGTCTTCAACGAGGCATCGCCGTTCTTGCTGGCCGCCGCGAACGCGCGTTGCTCTTCCACCAGCCAGGCAAACGACAGCGGCGGCAGCGCGGTCTTACCCGCGGCGGGCGCGGCAAACGTCAAACGTTTGCGGGAAACGTTGGGCAAGCCGTCGCTGGGGGCGCCGGAGTCCGAAACGCGCGGCTGCCCCAAGAACTCTACCAGCGGCGCGCGTACCCCGGGCAGGGCGAGCAAGCCAAAAAAGCCGGCCCCCGCGCGCTTCAAGCGCGCGGCGTCGGCGACCGTCGCGACCAGAAACGCGCCGGGCTCGTTGCCGCCAAGGAAACCGTAGCTGGTTTGGGTTCCGCGCCCCAGCTCCCAATCCGCCAGCACACCGCGCAGTTGCTGTGCATCACGCTCGCTGATCCTCGAACCGAGCAGGCGAACCCAATCCTCACCGGCGGCCTTACCGGCCACTTCGCGCTCATCATTCGTGCGCGATAGACCGAGCGCAAACTGCGTTTCGGCGGGAAGCGTGAGCAACACCCGAGCGTCGCCCCCCGCCAGAGCAGCCAGCTTGGCTCGGACGTCCGAAGTTGCTTCGGACTCGAGGAGCATGGTTACGTCCAAGCGATCCGCAAAGGGTTCTAGGTCGAGCTCGAGCTTGGCTGCGCCATCGAGCAAAGCGAGCACCGACTCCACGAGCGCGTCCGCACCTAGAATGACTTGCGCCGGATCAGCGAAGTCGGGGGCACGGCCACCGTGCGCCGAACGATTGTTCAGGTCCTGGTTCGCGAGCCGTGTGCGGTACGCGGCCCACAGCCCACGCAGCGCGGGCACGAGCTTGCTCTCCAGCGCGGAGTGCGAAAAACGCAGGGCAATCGCGGCTTCTGCTGGCGGGCGCTTGGGCAGCATGCGCGCCGTGTACGGACCTGCCACGCTGATTGCTTCCGCGCTCTCGGCGATCAGCAGGTAGTTGTCGAACACCCCCAGCACCGGCCGCGCTGGAGCATTCTTCGCGTCGTTCGCGTCTTGCTTGCTCGGCTGGAGCAACTTGAGGCCCGCCGCGGAGCCAGCGAGCGCGCGAAACGGCGCACGATCACCGGTGCACAACTTGGCAATCAACTCAGGCCCCGACACAGTGTGAACCGCCAAAATCCAAGTTGGCGAGCTGGCACCACTTTGGAGCAGCAAGCCCACCATCGGCAGCCCGGGGTCGAACGAGTCTGCGGACAAGGGAGGCAGCCCCAGTAGGCTGGCAGTGAGCATCGGAAAGCCCGCGGGCAAAAGCCCGGACAGCGGACGACCGAGTTCACGCACGGTCCGAAAAGTGGCGTCGGGACGAGCCACGCTCAGTTCCGCCAGCACCCCTGGCGGTTCCGGCAAGTCAGCAAAGGCGGGCGCAGCGCTCGCGCTACCGCCCTCGGAACTGCGCGGCTTCTTTGCGCATCCTTGGGAAAACCCGAGCGCGACCGCCAATGCGGCAAGCGTCAGCGGCCTGAGCGCTCGGGTCAGCTCCAGCGAAGCACGCATCCGCTCAAAACGGGATGTCGTCGTCGCCACCGCCGCCGTAGTCGTGATCGTCATAGCCGCCGCCGCCCGAAGGAGCGCCGCCGCCGCCGCCACCGCCGCGACCACCACCACCGCCACCACCGCCGCCGCCAGCGGCG